>Ga0315912_10000109_pt1 | contig 200937 bp, 179 predicted proteins | sample VfabasoilMG_FD_204469 | JGI IMG/M metagenome (GOLD analysis project Ga0315912, IMG submission 204469) | Garden soil microbial communities collected in Santa Monica, California, United States - V. faba soil | ecosystem: Environmental > Terrestrial > Soil > Garden | place: USA: California...
TTGGTTGGTTCGGTTGTTGGCTTCGCAACCCAACCGTACCCGGCAAGAGGCCCTCCTCCTAGTTTTCGGCTCCGCAACCATCCGGAATCATACGGCTTCTTCCTGCGGCAGGAGATCCGCACCCAATCCGTTTTGCTGGGCTCCATTGCTGCTCGTGCTGCTTGCGCGGATCGAGGTTGCAACAGCTCAGAGTTTCGTCTCCCGGCGCGAAGATCAGCGCAACCCCAACGTGCTCCTTGGCCTCAACGATCGCCTTCCCCAGCTTGGACGCTTTGATCCAGGCGGTGTCGTCGCGACTTCGTCCCTTCGAATCATTTCCCTCAAGGTAGCTCCGGGTCTCCGCCCAGTCGAGCTCACACAAAGCATGTACGTCCCTCACGAACGTCCCGCCAGATTTGTCCGGATGGAGCGCTCGTTTCCCGATCGCCTTGAACTCCCACCACAGGCACAGATCACTGCGGACGGAGACGAGGTCGGGAAACTTGATGCCGTGCTCGGCGGCCTTCTTCCTCCTCTTCTTCTTCGACCATACGGGCTTTCTCGTGATGAAGCCCATGGTTTCCCAGCTCGACCATCCGTCATGGGAGAAGTGCTCGAGCCCTTCCAGCGCGATCCATACCTCCATCTGGGAATGATTGATGGCGTAGGGCATTGCGCTCGACCGGTAGAGACGAGCGATGAACTCGTAGACGTGGGGTGTAACCCGCTCGAAGACCGATTCCGGCATGACTCTCCATGTTGCCATGGAATGGACGCCACGGGCTCGCTCACAGCCACCGCGGATCCAGCTCCACGTACGACCGTTCGTGCCGGCACCGGTGCGCCAGCATCGTCACGCGCGGCAGCTCGGCGTCGATGAAGCTCGCCGCCGCGGCCAGCTTCCCCCGCAAGAACCCCTCGGCCCCGCGACCGGCGGCCAGCGCCGTGGTCGCGGCCGTCGCCTGTCGCAACCACTGCCACGCCACCACCACCGTCGACAGCAGATCGAGGAAGTCGGTCGCATGCGCCAGCGCGCCGGCCAAGTCGCCCTGCGCCTGCGAGCCGAGGTGGGCGACCACCTCGGTCACGATCGCCAGCGCGTCGAGCAGCGCCCGTCCGAGCCGCGCGTCGACACCGGCCGCGGTCGCCTCCGCGATCGCGGCATGGATCTCCCCACCGAGCAACGCCAACCCCCGCCCGCCATCCCCCAGCACCTTGCGCCCCAAGAGATCCAGCGCCTGGATCCCCGTGGTCCCCTCATGAATGCTGTTGAGCTTCTGATCGCGCAGCCACGCCTCGGGCAGGTACTCGCTCGAATAGCCATACCCGCCGTGGATCTGCAGCGCCAGCGCATTCGACTCGAACCCACGCTCGGCGGGGAAGCTCTTGGCGATCGGCGTGACGAGATCCAAGAGCGCAGCCGCTCGCGCGCGCTCGGGCTCCACCGCGTGCGCGGCCACGTCGGCCCAGCGGGCCGCCTGCATCACCAGCGACAGCCCGCCCTCCACGATCGCCTTCTGGCGCAGCAACATCCTACGAACATCGGCGTGCTCGATGATCGCCACCGGCGGACGCGAGAAGTCCTTGTCTCCGACGCGGCGCCCCTGCGGTCGCTCACGCGCGTAGGCCAGTGACTCGTGATACGCCACCGAGGCCGTCGCAACACCATTGAGGCCGATCATGATGCGGGCCTCGTTCATCATCTGGAACATACAGGCCAGCCCACGGTGCTCGGGCCCCACGAGCCAGCCGTGGCAGTCGCTGCGCTCGCCGAACGCGAGCGCCAGGCTCGGCAGGCCACGCCAGCCGATCTTGTGGATCGCCCCCGCCACGCGCACGTCGTTGTCGACCCAGCCATCGCCCTGCGCCCGGCGCTGGGGCACCGCGAACAGCGAGATCCCGGCCGTGCCAACCGGAGCGCCCTCGATGCGCGCCAGCGTCAGGTTGACCACGTTCTCCGTGATGCCGTGATCCGACGCCGAGATGAAGATCTTCGAGCCGACGATGAGGTAATGCCCCGCTCCAGTGGGAATCGCCTTGGTGGTGAGGTCGCCGAGGCTCGAGCCCGCGTGCGGCTCGGTGAGCGCCATCGTGCCCGTGAAGCGGCCCTCGAGCATCGGCGTCATGAAGCGCTCGCGCAGCTCCTCGGTGCCGAACGCCTCGATGAGGTGGGCCGCCCCACGCGTGAGGCCCACGTAGCCGAACGCGCTGAGGTTGGCGGCCATCAGGTACACATCGGCCGCGGTGGAGACCAAGAGCGGCAGCGACAGACCACCGACGGCCTCGGGGCGGGTGGCGGAGACGAGGCCCAGCTCGACCATCCTGGGCCAGAGCTCATGCATCACGGGGTGGGCGCGCACGCGACCGTCGGCCTCGAGCGCGGGTGGGTGCTCGTCCATCGTGCGATACGCCGGGTAGAGCGACTCCCGGGCGAGCCGGCGCGCGCTCTCGATGTAGAGATCGAACGTCTCGCGATCGTGGGCCGCGAACGCGGGCAGCTCGGCGAGGGCCTCGGCGTGGTGGACGTCGTACAGCAGGAACGCGACGTCCCGATCGTCGACGAGCGGGTTCTGGGCGGGCATCGGGGGGATGATACCCGCGCCTTCAGCACCCGAGCCCGAAGTGCAGCGTCAGCGGCACCACCCGCTTGTCGGGCCACGAGTGCCAGGCGTAGTCCGACGGCGTGCCGAGCGTGACGCGCTCGCAATCGCAGCCCCAGCCGAGCGCCTGCCGGACCACACACGCCTGCGCCTTCAGCTCCGTTGCAGACAGCTCGCGCACGATCGCTTCGGGGATGAGCACGGTCACCGAGCTGGGCGTGAAGCGGCCGTCGTCCCCCGACTCGAAGCTGACCGTCGCGAGCTCCTCGTAGGCCCCGGGGAACGCCGCCACCGTCGCCGCGAGCAGCTCGGCCTTCGTCTTCTCCGAAGACTTCGCGGTGGGGGCCGCCTCGCGCCGGGGCTCGTCGTGGCGCTCGTACTCGTAGCGAAGCACGTTGCCGCGTCCCATCGCCGGAACGAACGACTCCAGCTCCTCGCGAAGCGGCCGGCCGTCTTCGTCGTAGGCGTACGTCCGCCGGTAGATCGGCGCGTCGTCGTCGGTGAACGACAGCGTGCGGAGCCATCCCCGCGCATTCCAGGTGAATTCGTACGTGTCCACGCCCCCGCCGGAATCGGTGCTCACCCACCGCGTGGGACGACCGTCCGCGCCATGGCTGCGCTCGGTGACGATCTCACGGCCGTCCGGCAAGCTCAGCACGACGCGCCGCAGGACCTCGCCCTCGTAGACGAAGCGCCGCTCGGCTCGTCCTTCGCGATCGAGCCGCGTGATCGAGCTCCGACGACCGTGCTCGTCGTAGGCGTAGCGCTCCTCGATCGTCCCGTGCGGGAGCATGCGCTCGACTCGCTCCAAGCGGCCCGTCCGGTCGTAGGCGTAGAGGATCTGGTGACGAGCCCCATCGGAGAACACGTGGCGCTCCCCGAGCAGGCGGCCGTCCTCGTAGCCGTAGACGGCCTCTTTGTTCAGCTCTCCGCGGTCGAGCGTGGCGCTGTGCTGCAGGCGACCCTCGCGATCGTAGTCCAGGGTCGTGACCTCCACATCCACGAGCCGGACGTCCTCGGTGTTCGCATCCTCGTGCACGACGGCCTTGCGCAGGCCGTGGGCTCGCGCGAATCCCTCGCTCAGGGGGATGCGCCCAAAGGGCGCCTCGAAGGCCTCGAGGTCGAAGGCGGTCGGCGACTCGTCGCGAACGACGGGCCCTGCTTCGCCGACCTTCGTTGGGTTCGACGGCTCGACGCGGGCCGGGATCGATCCGCGGCACGAGCCGAGCCCGAGCACCAGGGCGAGAGGGAGCATGGACGGTCGCATGCGAGGAGCGTATGCGATGACGAAGTGGCTGGGCAGGGCTCGACTGCCGTATGGACCGCACTGGGCACCCGGGTCGCTCTATGGGGCCGAGGTCATCCTGCGCCTCCGGGCGCTCCAGACTCGGGAGACTTCGGCGAGTATTGGCACTTCCACCCCAGGCGCACGTCGTTGTCGACGAGGCTGTTGTCCCGCGGTCGGTGCTGGGGCACCGCGAACAGTGAGCGAGCTCTGGGCGGGCGTCGAGTGCACGATACGCCAAGCCTGCGCACCACAGCTCACCGACGGATCGCCGACCCATGCTTCACGACGATCACAGCAGGCCTCGTACCAGGCCCTTTCGCGATCACGATTCTGCGCCCGATCGAATTCGCTCGATCGAATTCGCTCGACTGAATTCGCTCGACCGAATTCGCCCGATCCCCAGCAAACTATCGATTCGCAGGTGCATCGATTGACTTCGGAAGGGTCCCCCGTATATTCGATCCTCGTCCGAGGACGTACATCCAAGGACATGACGAAGGCAATGAACATGAACAAGAAGAACGACAAGCACGAGAAGGGCACTGCGGAGCCCAAGCAACGGCGGCTGACCAAGGAGCAGCTCGAGGCGATCCGCGGTGGTGTCTCCAACAGCCAGCCGAATCCGGGCACGAAGCCGGTGTTCTACACCGAGCCGGCGACCTAGCCTCGGTGGGTTGCTCATGGGCCCCGGACTCCGGGGCCCATCCTGGAGATCGGCTCGCCCGAGCGCTTCCGCGCGGGTTCATTGCACAAGCACTGGAACGGATCCCATGATCATCAGCTGCTCACGTTCGCCCTTCGAGTTCGCCGCGGTGCGGAGCTTCCTCGTCAAGATCGGATATCGATGCGAGACACAGCCCGAGAAGCTCGCATTCGCCCTCCTCGACCCACTCGACGATGCTTCGGTCGAGGTTCGTCGCTCGTCCCACCTGACCGACTCTGCCGATCGCAAGACCCAGCTCAGGTTCTATTCCGACTACATGGTCCGGCAGCACCTACGCACCCTCGCGTACGCTGCGGCCGCCACGTGCCGAGAGCTGCGGAGCATCGAGATCCACCACTGCGAATACTTGTCGGAAGGCGCGGCCTTGTTCTTCCGGTTGCTCGATCGTCACTTGCCGAGCTGCGACGTTCGGCTCCGCTTCGGAGGTCCGCCCGCGGAGCGTGACGACCCGGGCCCGAGCGCGGCGGAGCACGCGGTGCGAATCCTCCAGCAAGGCGAGGAGCCGCTCACCGCCGATGGCTTCGAAACCCTGTTCGACGCCGCTCATCGCTGCTCGTACGTGGGCGACTACTGGAGCGCCGAGCGAATCCTCGAGCGGCTCGAGCGGGAGCGGGAGCACCGGGAGGTCAACGTGCTCCTGGGCATCGCCGCCAATGCCACGGGGCGGCCGTTTCGGGCCGAACACTACTATCTCAAGAACTATCGCGGCGACCACGTCATCGACAAGGTTCGTGCTTGCTATTCGCTGTCGATGCTCTGCATCAGACACCACGCTCCCAACTTTCGGGACGTGGCGCGGGGCGAGGCGTACCTGCAGGAGGCGTTCGGCTTGCTCAACGAGGCCGATCCGCACGACCGGGACGAGGACCTGTCGTTTCGCAAGGTCTTCAATCGCAACGGCTACGCGCTCGTGCTGTACCGGCGCAGGCGCATCCACGAGGCGCTCGCCCACCTCGACGCGGGCATCGCTCGCTTGATGGAGCTGCACGGCGCCCCGGTGGCGCTACATCGATCCGTGCTCACCTACAACAAGATGCTCTGTCACAAGGCGCTCGGGGACCTGGAGAGCGAGCGAGCGTGCTTCCACGAGCTCATCGAGCTCGATCCGCTGTATCCATACTATCGGCTGGATCATGCCAGCAGCCTCATGGAGCAGCGCTGCTTCGAGGAGGCCATCGCGGCGGCCGAGCAGGCGCGTGCGCTCGATCCGTTCCTGTCCGAGAGTCACTCCATCATGGGCAAGTGCTTCCAGCAGCTGCAGCAGTACGAGCGCGCGGAGGAGAGCTTCCGAAGGGCGTGCGAGCTCGATCCGCTCAATCCGTACCACCTCTGCAATCTCGGGATCCTGTGGAACAAGCTCGACAAGCATGATCTGACCTACGATTCTCTGCGGAATGCCGACATCGACGCCTGGGACGACGCAAATTATGAAGCTGCGGTCTGTCTACGGGCGGAGTCCAGCGTCATGGTCCACGCAACAGTCGACGAAGCGCTCGCCATTCTCCGGCGTGGGCTCGAGCGCCGGAGCGGCTCGGCGAGCCTCCGTGGCAACCTCGAGCTGATCGCATCGATCGGGGGAGCCGCGTGACTGCGGCGCTCGATCACGCCCGCATCGCCACGCGCGTGCGGGCGAGCTGCCGCGACGCCCTGGAGGTGCAGGCGCGAATCGAGCGCCTCGCGGCCAGCATCGAGGCAAGCTGGCGGGCGCACGGCTTTCGCGAGGAGGCGTTCGCCGAGGTGGCACACGCCGAGCTGCGCGCGTTCCTGGCGGAGCACGGGCTGCGTAGCCACGAGCTCGCCCACTGGATCTTCTCGCCTCACCATGTATCGACATCGGCATCGGCATCCGCACCGTCGCACCCCAGCCAGCCGCAGCTCGAGCTCTACCGCGACGCACGCTTTCGCATCGAGGCAGCGTTCTGGTTCGGGGGCCTGACCGAGATCGTCGACCACGACTATGCGGGCGTGATGGCCCTGCTGGAGGGGCTGGCGGTCCAGCGCCAGTGGCAGTTCGAGGCGCACGAGCGGCTCTCCGACGAGGTTCACCGCGGCGAGCTCCGCCCCACGACCACGACGCTGCTGCGAGCTGGTGCGATGCGTGTGATCCATCCCTGTGGCGGGCCTGGCGTCGGGCTCATCGAGCAGACGATGTACCTCGACAAGACCTGCGTGACGCTGTGCATCCGCACGAATACGACGAGGCCGTCCCACTGCTACCGCCCGCCCGGCCTCGCGTTCGTTCGCCGCGAGCCGAGCCCGGTGCGCGCGCGGCAATTCGCGCTGCTCGGGGCCATGCCGGCGAAGGCCGTGACGTTCGCCGCGGAGACCTGTGCCACCCAGGTGATCCGGGGGGGATCGCTGCTCGATGCCATCGAGATCCTGGGCTTCATGTCCGCCCACGGCTTCGACCCTTCGCTGCTCGAGGACGTCTGCGAGCAAGCCAAGTCGCTGCATGGAGGGGCCCTGGCGCTCGTGTGGCGATCGCTGGTGCTCGAGCGGGAGCAACGCGTGCTGCTGTCCGTCGAGACGGGGAAGGAGGCGAGACACCGACTGCTGTCGTTCTTGCTGATCTTCATGCCCGACAAGGCGGCCATGCTGTCGTTCCTGGGCCGGGAGTACCCGGACGACGACGCGCGGGCACTGCTGTGGGAGTGGCTGCTGGAGGCCAGGCGAGCGTTCGGCCTCGAGCTCGATGCGCTCGGCCTGACACTGCTGGAAGGGCTGTTCGACGAGTCGAGCGAGGCACAGCTGCTCGAGCGCCTCGAGGAAGAGTACGATGCGCAGGACGTCGCAGACCTGGCTGACGACATCCGAAGGGTCTGCCACGAGATCCTCGGGCTTCCAATCCTTCGCAGACTGTTTGCCACGGTCGCCTGGAAGCCCGCCGCGGAGCGTCGAGCATTCGAATGCTCGCTCGAGCCCGACACGCTGCGGTGGCTTCCCTACCCGAGGCGGCTCGGCGCGCTCGAGCCATCGTTCGCCGCGAGCTTGGTGCTGAACCCGAGCTGCCTCGTGCAGGAGGGCAACGAGCTCCCAGTCGCGCTCGAGGGGCGTGTTCCGTTCGCGGAGAGCCTGTCGAGCAATCGACCGATCCTGTGGGTTCGGGAGCCGACGACGCGGTACTGGCTGCCCTACTGGCTCCCGGCCGCCGACCACGCCCTGCGAGCCGCGCTGCAGCAGCGCGCGCTCGATCCGTCCGCGCTCCCGCAAGCGCTGCTGCGTCCGCTGTACGAGGCCAGCATCCTGATCGCGCCCGACGATGCAGACGGGCGGATCGCGGCCTGGGAGCGGACCGTGCGGCAGGCCCGGGAGTCGTACGTGTCCCGCGGCCATGCGATCCTGCCCAGGCTCGTGAGCCCGCTGTGGGTGGCATCGCTTCGCCGGCACTACCGTGCGCTCCACGACGCCGGAGAGTTCTCCAAGGAGCGCGAGCACCTGGGGAACATCGCGATGTACCTCGAAGAAGCCACGCGGTTCCTGCAGCACCAGCTCGTGACCACGGTGAGCGAGATCGTCGGCGAGGAGGTGCTGCCCTCGTTCTGCTACACGCGGATCTATGGTGAGCAGGCCAAGCTGGATCGGCATACCGATCGGCCCAATTGCGTCTGGAACATCTCGATCCCGCTCGATCTGACGCCGGAGACCGAAGCGCCCGACGGCTGGCCCATCTTCGTCGAGCATGACGGCACCGCGGCCGCGATTGCCCTGGAGATGGGCGATGGTGCGCTGTTTCGTGGGGTGTCGAGCCCGCACTGGCGGGAGCCCCAGCCGGCAGGGCACCGCTCGACGTTCGGCTTCGTGATGTTCGCGCCGGTCACCTTCACCGGGACGCTCTACTGATGCAGATGGTCGACGTCGCCACGGTCCTCAGCGGGCAGCTGCTGCACGACCAACCGCGCGCCACGGGTGACGAGGCGTTCGATCGCTGCTGGGCGAAGGTGTCGCACTACGCGATGCTCGACGTGTTCCGTGCCAAGCGGATCTGGGATCTCGCGCTCGAGGCGAGCACGCTCGCGGGCGACTTCATCGAGTGTGGGGCATTTCGCGGGGCCACCTCGTGCCTGCTGGGCCTGCTCATCGAGGAGCTGGGGCTCGACAAGCGCGTCTACGTGCTCGACAGCTTCGCCGGGCTGCCGGAGCCGGATCCTCGGCACGATGAGCCGCACTTCCGCGCGGGCATGCTCGCCTCGGACCTCGAGCAGTGCCGGGCGCGGATCCGGGCGCTGGCGCTCGACGACGTGGCCATCGTCCTCCCCGGATGGTTCCACGACACGCTGCCCCGCCTCCCCGCTGCGGCCACGTACAGCCTGATCCACGTCGATTGCGACCTCTACACGAGCACGAAGCTCTGTCTCGACGCGCTGCACCCGAGGGCCACCGAGCACGCCCCCGTGGTGTTCGACGACTATCTGATTCAGTCTCCGGGCGAGCGAGCCGCCGCACGAGAGCTGGTCGCGCGGACCGGCGAGACGCTGGAGCTCGGTCCTTGCACGCAGGCGTACCTGCGCAAGGGCCGGTGCTACACCCCGCGCGTGAGCGTGGCGGGGCCGGGGGGTCAGGTGCTGTCCTGCGACGATCTCGTGAGCAACGAGGCCTATCTCGAGTGGGTCGAGCACACCGCCGCGCAGCTCCGCTGGAGCGCGGCGTCCGTCGCGGAGCTCGCGCTGGCCCTGCGGTAGCGGGCGCTTCCACTTCACACCCTCGATTCCACGCCATGAAGCTCGAGTGCCTGTTCCCGTCCATGAAGCCGCAAGACCTGCGAGCGCGTTGGCTCGCGGGTGAGCACCATGTCGAGCACGGGGACCTCGCGCGGCTCGACGAGCTCCTCGACATTCCGCTGACGATCCACGAGCTCGCGCCACGAGTCGCGTACCACTGCACGTTCTCCGCATTCGAGGCCGATTCGAAGGGTGAGCTGGTTCCACTGCACGGAATCAGCGCGGATCATGCCATGCAGCTGTTCGACCGGGGCTACACCATTCAGTGTGCCGGTGCCTACCCGGGCTCGCGGAGCGCGGCCATAGGTCCGGAGATCTGTCGACAGCTCGGGATCCCGCACGCGTCTACATCGATTCGCTACATCTTCTCGCCAGCGGGTGCCGCCGATGCGTTCGGCTGGCACTTCGACACCGCGAACGTCATCGCCGTCCAGCTGAGGGGCACCAAGCGATGGCAGCTCGCGCGCAACGACGACGTTCGCTTCCCGCACCGAGCGGGCCATCCGAGCCAGCCGGTCCGTGGTCCGCTCAACAACCTCCCCGGTTTCTCGCCCCCTTCCGGCTACGGGCCGCGGTACTTCGACAAGTCTGCGCTGGCCAACGCGACGAGCGTGGAGCTGGCCCCGGGCTCGGTGCTCTACAACCCTGGCGGCCTCTGGCACCGAACCTCGGGCGTGGGTGGCGAAGGATCCTGCTCGATCTCGTTCCTGTTCGAGCCGGACTCCTGGCTCAAGCTGTTCGTGCGGGGCCTGACCTCGGCCCTGATGGAAGACGCGACGTGGCGCGAGCCTGCGCTGCAGATCACGGCTCCGGGCCACGGGCGCAGCGCGGCCCGGGCCGCGTTCGCCGACCGCTTGGAGCGCCTCGCGGTGGTGGTTCGAGGGCTGACGGCAGAGGCGCTGCTCGAGCGCGCCTACGACAGCCAGCTCTCGCACCTGGCGGACGACGCCGCGTGGTTTCGGCTCGACCCGACCGCCACTGCGAGCATCGAGCGCGCTGCGGATGGGTCGTGGCGGCTGTGCGTGGTGAGCGACGGGTCCGAGACCGACGTGGAGCTCGGCGACTCGCTCGTGACCGCTTGCCAGTGGATCCTCGCGAGCGAGTCCGTACCGTTCTCCACGTCCGCGCTCCTCTTGGCGACCTCGCTCAGCCCTCAATCGATGGGGCAGGATCGAGTCGAGCGGGTGGTGGCGCTCTTGTCGGCTCTCGACACGCTGGGGGTCGTGGAGCGGATCGACGGTCCCTGAAGACCGGAACCGGCGCCGCTCACAGCCACTCTCACCCGTCAGCGGCTCGTGCGCGCCGGCACCGGTGAGCTCCATGAGCCACCGTGCTCCACGTTGCACACCCAGGCCTTCCGGCTTCACCTTCACCCCGCCGCTCCCCGCCGGACCGAGTGTGCAACCACGTTCGCACCACGACCCCGTGCCGAGGCCCGCCGGCATGGTAGACCGCCCCTCGCCATGTCGAGCCTCATCGGAGTGGTGACCAACCCCAATTCCGGCAAGAACCGGAAGCGGGGCGGAAATCGCAAGCTCGAGCTCGAGCGGGCGGTGGGGCGCCATGGCCTGGTGCGGCAGACCGGCGACGTGCACGAGCTGCGAGCGGTGCTGCACGAGCTCTACGACGCGGGCTGCGATCACTGGGTGGCCGACGGCGGCGACGGGACCCTGCACTGGATGCTGAGCGTGGGCTTCCAGGTGGCGCGCGAGCGCAATGGCGGCAAGGTGCCGCTGCGCCTGCCGCGGGTGGTGCCGGCCAACGGCGGCAGCATCGACTTCGTCGCCCACAAGGCCGGGATCCGCGGCCAGGCCACCGACGTGCTGCGGCAGCTCGTGGCGGCGTTCGAGCGCGGCGAGCTGCTCCGTACGGTCGAGCTCGACACGTTCCGCATGCGCGGCCACGGTGACGCCGCGCAGCCATACCCGGGCGGCGAGGCCGAGCTCGACCAGCTCGGCTTTGCCAGCGCCATCGGTGGCATCGCCCAGCGGTTCTTCGAGAAGCTCTACGAGCGGAGGCCCGTCGACTCCAGGGCCATCGTGATGGTGCTGGCCAACTCGCTCGCGGGAGCGATGGTGAGAACCACCCCGCGGCCGCTGCGGGGCTTCGTGCCCGGCTCGCTGCGCAGCCTGAGCGACTGGGCCGATACCATGTTCCAGCCCACCCGCGCGCGCGTGGAGCTCGACGGCCGAGCGCTCGGCTACGACGAATTCTCGTCGCTACAGGTCGGCTCGATCGACATCAACCTGGGGGGCGTGGTGCGGACGTTTCGCCACGCAGCCAGCCTCGGGGTCCTGCATGCGCAGGCGATCAGCATGCCGCCGTGGGAGCTGGCGGCGAACCTGCCCAACATCGTGCTCGGCACCCCGATCTGGGGGCGCAAGGTCTACGACGGCCCGGCCCGGCACCTGCGCGCGGTAGCTCATCCCGGCGGTGTGCTCGACCCGGTGATCGATGGCGAGATGTTCTTCGGGCTGCGCGAGCTCGAGGTCGAAGCAGGACCACGGCTCGAGATCCCCGTCGTCTGCGCGGCCGGGTAGGGCACGCGCGAGCCGGGCAGCCGCGAAGCATGCCCCGTTGAGCCAACGCACGACGATCGCCAAGCAAGCCGCGAACGCGCGCCGCGTTGGGTCACGACCCAATTCCATCCCCAATTCATGACGGCGGGCTCGCCCCGGGTTGACACGAGGTCGCCCACGGGCGAGCGTGCCCCCGATTTCTCGATCCCGCGAGGAGAAGCAGATCATGAAGCGCACTTGCTTGATTTCCAGCGCCCTGGCCCTGACCGTCCTGACCCCCGGCGTGGCGTCGGCCGAGCCCGGCATCCTCTTCGTTCCGACGGAGGAGATCACCCTGCTCCCCGACAACGATCCGGCATGCTCGGGCATCGGCTCGCCGAACTCCGCCTTCAACTGCACGGCGGTCGTCGAAGCGGCCACCATGGTCCCGCCGTATGCCGACACGGACACGCTGATCACCGACCTCCAGACGAGCCTCGCGGCGTACGACGTGATGATCACCACCGAGCGTCCGGTGGAGTACCTCCCCTACACGATGCTGCTCCCGGAGGTCGACGTCGAGACGTTCAGCCTGGCGTGCTCGTTCGGCGGCATCAACTGCGGCTCCCGCAAGCGCAACGGCATCATCTTCCTCGTCCCCTCGACCGACAACTGCATGGATCCCGAGATCGTGCAGCAGACGCTCTACGCGTTCGGCCGGATCTCCGGCCTCGAGGGCGTGGCGAACCCGATGGACGTGATGAACTTCCCGCCCGACTTCACCATGCCGGTGACGGAGTTCCTCGACGACTGCTCGGACCGCGCCCACCAGCAGAACTTCGATGACATGGGCATGCCCACCGGCGACGCCCAGCTCGAGTGCACGAGCAAGGACCACACCTCGATGTGCCCCGACGACGCCGCCGGCGATCCGGGCCAGAACAGCCACCAGGACATGCTGGCCTACTACGGCCCGCTCACCGAGGACTCCGATCCGCCCGTGATCTCCAACGTGCTGCCGGCCGACGGCACCGTGCTGATGACCGGCGACAACGGCGTCGCGATGCTCGAGATCGACGCGGAGATCATGGATGCCGACCCCGCGGTTGGCGCTCGCTGGACGATCATGTCCGACGCGCTGCCCGAGGAGATGTTCCCCGGCAACATGCTCACCATCTGCACCAACGACGTCTGCACGGTGAACTGGGACGACGTCGCGCCGGCCAAGGCGACCGACAGCGACTGGGCCTCGCCCGTGGATCTCAACCTCCCCCCGGGTGAGTACGCGATCACCTTCGAGGCCGCCGACTACCACGGCAACGTGGCCGAGATGGTGAGCTTCTCCGTGACCATCGAGGGCGAGCCCCCGGGTGCCAGCACCGGCAACGTGGACGACACGGCCGGCCCCATGGAGACCAGCAACGACGACAACAACGACAGCAGCCAGTTCACCACTGGCCAGGGCTCGAGCGAAGACGACGACGACTCCGGCAGCGGAGCGAGTGACGACAGCGGTGGCGGTGGCTGCAGCTGCCGCACCACCGAGGCCCCCGGCGGCATGGTGCTGATGCTGCTCGGCTTCGTGGGCCTGGGCGTGATGCGCCGCCGCTGGTAGCGGTGCAGTAAGACCGGCGCTCGCCCGCGCGAGCGCCCTCCCGAGGGCGCGACTCCGACCCGGAGCGCGCCCTCGCGGCGTTCGGGGCCGCATGCCGTAGAATCATCGCTATGCGAGTCGAGCCTTGGTTTTCGGGTGCGTTGCTCTCCGGGTGCATGGCGATGGGGCTGTGGGCTGGCACGGCGGCAGCGGCCGAGCCTGCGATCCTCTACATCCCCACCGAGCCCATCGTCTTGCTGCCCTTGGGCCCGGCCCCCTGTGGCAGCACCGTGAATTCGGCATTGGGCTGCGGCGCGCCGTCGGACATGGAGGAGATGGTCGAGCCCTATGCCGACGTCGAGGTGCTCACCATGGCGCTCGACGAAGCGCTCGGCGACTACGACGTGATGGTGACCAACTCCCGGCCGCCGGAGTACGTCGCGTACCTCATGCTGCTCCCGAGCGATACGCCCGACGAGGACAGCCAGAGCTTTACCTGCACCGCGACCGGCATCAACTGCGGCTCGCGCCAGCGCAACGACATCGCGTTCACCTTCGGCGCCACCATGAACTGCATGAGCCCCGAGGTGCTCCATGTCGCGCTCTATTCGTTCGGCCGCGCCTCGGGGCTCGAGGGCGTGGCCAACCCCGGGGACTACATGAGCTACGTGCCCGACTTCGGGCTCCCGCCCGCGGGTTTCCTGGACGTGTGCTCGGATCGGGTGCAGCAGATCGGCTTCAACGACGCGGGCATGCAGGTCGAGCTGCCGCTCGAGTGCACGAGCGTCGACCATGTCGAGTGCCCCGACGACGCGAACGGCTTCGTCCAGCAGAACAGCCACCAAGATCTGTTGCTCTTCTACGGCCCGCGCACCGAGGACACCGACCCGCCCGTGCTCACCAACGTGGTCCCGGCGGACACCACCGAGCTGCCGGAGGGCGGGGAGCTGGTGCTCGACGTCGACATCACGGATGCCGATCCGGTGGTGGGCGTGCGCTGGGTGATCTCCTCGGAGGCGCTGGAGGCCGCCGGCGTCGAGAATGGCCGGCTGTCGATGTGCACCAACGAAGTGTGTGACGTGAGCTGGGACGATGCCACTCCGCTCAAGGCCACCGACAGCGACTTTCGGTTCTCGCTCGTCGGCGTGCCCGCGGGTGAGTACACGATCACGCTCGAGGCAGCCGACTTCCACGGCAACGTGGCCGAGATGATCACCAACGTGGTGACCGTCGGTGAGGGTGGCATCGGTGACACCGGTGACTCGACCACCGGTCCCGACGATCCGACCGACCCCGACGACGGCTCCGTATTCACCACCGGCGAGGGTGAAGGCGAGGTCGGCGAGGTCGGCGAGGTCGGCGACGACGTCGGCCGCACGAACACCGGCGACGAAGGCGACTCGAGCGGGTCGACCGGCGGCCTCGTGCTCGACCGCCCCGGCTGTGCCTGCACGACGCGCGAGCCCGGCGGCGGACTTGGGTGGCTGTGGCTGTGGCTCGGCGTGCTGGGCCTTGGAGCGGTGCGTCGCCGCCGGTGACGGTGACGGCTCGTCCGAGTGCATGCCTTCAGTCGCCGGGAGGAGCCAGCGGACGGTCGGTGTCGTGCGGGTGGGGATGAGCGGCCTGCCAGCGCGCGACCAGCCACCATAGCAGCGGGAACGAGAGCGCGAGCGCGGCCACGCAGCACAGGCCCGCGCCCAGCACGAACGGCAGCGCGGCCTGCACGAGCACGTCCCACCAGCCCGCGGCGTCGAGCGCCTGCATGCGTGCCCACGACGGTAGCTCGCGGCCCATGACCCACAGGCCCAGCCACAGCTCCGCGAAGTAGATGAACGGTCCCGACAGCGGGTTGACGATCGCCGTGCCCGCGTACGTGGCCGGCAGGTTGCAGCGGAGGAGCGGCGCGGTCGCCAGCGCGACGAACATGCCCGCGAACGGGATCGGCACGAGCGACAGCGACAGCCCCAGCGCGAACCCGCCGGCCACGCCGCGCGGGCTGCCGTTGAGCGTGAGGAGCGTGCGCAGCCACTGCCGCATGTCAGCGAACACCATGGCACACGCCCTGGTCCCCGCCCGAAGGTCGTGCGATCGCGCAAAATACGCAGTCGGTGCGATTTTTTTCGACTCCAGAGTCGATTGTAGTGTGCAGCCTACTCGCAAGTTGATAAACCATCCCCATGGGTCGACCGCTCGCGAGCGCCCACGACGTCGCCACCCCCGAGCGAGTGCTCGTGGCGGCCGAGCTGGCGTTTGCGGCGGTCGGTTACGCAGCAGCCAAGCTCGCCGACATCGCCACGCGGGCGGGCATCCAGCGGCCTTCGCTGCTCTATCACTTCGGCAGCAAGGAGGCGCTCTACGCCCAGACGATCGAGCGCTCCTTCGCTCGTCTCCGCGACACGCTCGTCGCGTCGATGACGGCGCACGGCGACTTCGTCACCCGTCTCGAGCGCACGGTGGCGCACTACGTGGAATTCCTCGACGCCGAGCCCCAGCTCGCGCGGTTGGTGCTGCGGGAGCTGCTCGACGGGCACGGACCCGGACGCCAGATCCTGCTGCGCCAGGTGGTGCCGTTGCTCGATGTGCTCGAGTGCTTCGTTCGCGAGCACGGGGCCGGGGTCGTACGCCCCGACGTGCCCGTGCGCGCGGCCGTGCTGCAGGTGGGCTCCGACGCGCTCTTGCGCGCGGCCGCCGGTCCCTCGCTCCGGAGGCCGCTATGGGGGGCCTCCGATCATTCCAAAACACTCGCGCGGCTGTTGTTGCTGCGCGACCCGCCCTGAGCGCAGAGCAGAAGAACGGGAGGCCTTACCCATGTCCGTGACCCATGCACCCGTCCCCGGCGTCTCGTCCGTCCTCGGTCCGCTGGGCCGTTCCCACAACGCTCGCGTGTTCCTCGACCTCGCGGGCCCGGCCGTGCGGGGCCTCTTGCTCAAGCGGGGCAAGCAGGGCTCCGCCTCGCAGATGCCCGCCCACCACCACGCGCACTTCGACTGGGACTACGACCGCAACCGCCCCGAGCTCGCCAAGCTCTACGAGCTGGCCAAGCGCGATCAGTGGCAGACGTCGGTGCTGCCGTGGGACACGACGGTGGACCCCTACGACGAGAGCCGCGACCTCATGCCCGAGGCGACGTTGATGCTGCCCGAGCTGCGCTCGTACCGCACGCTGCCGCGCCGCCGCCAGCAGGAGCAGCGGGCCAGCCTCACCTCGTGGCTGCTCTCGCAGTTCCTGCACGGTGAGCAGGGGGCCCTGTTCGCGGCCTGCCAGGTCACCGAGGCCGTGCAGTGGATGGACGGCAAGCTCTACGGCTCCACCCAGGTGGTCGACGAAGGCCGCCACGTGGAGGTGTTCCACCGCTATCTGGTGGACAAGCTCGGCAAGCTCTACGCGATCAACGACAACCTCTACACCATCATCGACGCGCTCATGACCGACGGGCGCTGGGACCTCAAGTTCCTCGGCATGCAGATCATGATCGAGGGGCTGGCGCTCGGGGCGTTCGGCACCATGCGGCAGTCCACCAAGGAGCCGCTGCTCAAGGAGCTGCTCAAGTACGTCATCACCGACGAGGCCCGGCACGTCACGTTCGGGGTGGTGGCGCTGCGCGACTTCTATGCCGCGCTGCCCGAGCACGAGCGGCGCGATCGCGAGGACTGGGCCTACGAGATCTCGGTGCTGCTCCGCAACCGCTTCCTCGCCCACGAGTTCTTCGACGAGCACTACGCCCACTGCATGAGCAAGCGCGAGTGGAATGCCACGGTGCTGCGCTCGGAGTTCATGGCGCGCTTCCGTAACACGATGTTTCGGCGGCTGATCCCCAACCTCAAGAAGATCCGCCTGCTCACCGATCGCATTCGCCCGCACTACGACGCGCTGGGCCTCTTGGTGTACGAGCACGAGCGGCCGAGCAACGAGCTGTCGGCCGGCGACCTGCTCGAGCAGGACCCCAAGGACGTCGAGGCGCGCCTGCTACGCGTATGAACGGCCACGTGCTCCTGCTCGACGTCATGGACACGCTGGTCCACGACCCGTTCCACCTCGAGATCCCCCGCTTCTTCGGCGTGTCGCTGCGCGAGCTGTTGCCGCGGCTGCGCCAGGGCGCGTGGGTGAGCTTCGAGCAGGGTGAGCTGCAAGAGTCGGAGTTCTTCGCGCAGTTCTTCGCCGACGGGCAGCCGGTCGATGGCGAGGGGCTGCGGGCGGCGGTACGGGCCGGCTACCGGCTGCTGCCCGGCGTGGAGTCGCTGCTCGGCGAGCTGCACGCGCGCGGCGTGCCCATGCACGCGCTCTCGAACTATCCGCGCTGGTACGAGCTCATCGAGGACGCAGTGCGGCTGTCGAGATGGGTGGAGTGGTCGTTCGTGTCGTGTCGAACGGGGCTGCGCAAGCCCGACCCCGCGGCCTACCGGCATGCCTGCCGCGCGCTCGGGGTCGAGCCGTCGGCATGCGTGTTCGTGGACGACCGCGAGACGAACTGCGCAGCGGCCCGAGCGGAGGGCATGCAGGCGGTCCAGTTCACCGATGCGGCGGCGTTGCGCACCGCGCTCGTGGCCCGAGGCCTGCTGTGATGGCGGGTGCGCTGTGATCGCCGGGGGCGCCACGGGCTGGAATGCCGTTTCGGCGGGCTGGCCGGCCATCCAGGGAGGTACGGGCGAGGCCTCGAGCAGGTCGCGCCACCCTCCGCGTGTTCAGGTCGCGGGCGCTCGCACCCGCGGACCCCGCGAATTTTGCCGTGCCGGGTGCCCGGGTGGTGCCCGCGAGCACTGTAACTTCGCTGGCACATGGCGTCGTCGGCCTGTCATGCTGCAAGTGTTGCTCCCGCATCGACATCCACCTCACGGCGCCGAGCCGAGGGCGAGCAACGGATGGTTCCTCGGCGTCGTTTCAGACAAGGAAGGCCTATGAAGCTCCCACTGGAGATCACGTTTCGCAACGTCGTGCGGACCGAAGAGATCGAGGAACGCATTAGGGCGAAGGCCGCCAAGCTCGACAAGTTCTACGATCGCATCACGGGCTGCCGCGTGGTCGTGGAGTTGCCGCACAGCCATCACAACAAGGGCAACGCCTACCACGTACGCATCGACCTGACGGTTCCCGGTGCCGAGCTGGTCGTCAACCACGACAAGCCCAAGCCCGAGCACGAGGATCTCGGAGTGGCGCTGCGAGACGCGTTCACCGCCATGCAGCGACAGCTCCAGGGCTTCGCCCAGCGCAGCAACCCCAGCCAGTCGGGTGCGCACATGCGGATCACCGACGTGGTCTCCTGAAGGGGAGCCACGGAGCCACGCGGCCGACCCGGCCGACCCGGCCGACCCGGCCGACCCGGATCGGACCGAACGAAGCAGACCGACGGCACCATGCCGTCGGTCTATTTCGTTCGAACGACCGCGCGACGAGCTCAGGGCCCGGCGTCGGCGGCGAGGTGGCGGTGCTTGAACACCACGCAGTTGCGGCCGGCTCGCTTGGCGTCGGCCACCGCCTCGTCGGCGTCGCGGATCATCGCCTCGATCGTGCGGTCGAGCTCGTCGCCGTCGCGCATCAGCGCGACTGGCACGTGGTCGATGAACGCACCGCCGATGCTCACGGTGCTGCGGCAGCCCCGTTCCACGTCGTCGCGGATCCGCTCGGCCACGTGGCGCGCCCCTGCGGCGTCCACGTCGGGGAGCACCACCACGAATTCCTCGCCGCCGAAGCGCGCCACGAGGTCGGTGTCGCGGCTGCTGGCGTCGATGGTGCGTGCGATGTGGGCCAGGAGCCGGTCGCCGGCCTTCTGTCCCTCGGTCTCGTTCACGCGCCGGAAGTGGTCCACGTCGGCGAGCAGGATCGCGATGCCGCCCGGGCCGCGGCGGCTGAGCGACTTGACGGTGCGCCGCAGCGCGCCGAACAGGAACCGGCGCGAGAACACGCCGGTCAGCTCGTCGGTCATCGCGATGCGGCGCAGCCGCGCTTGCGAGCGCGCGATGGCGATCTGGGAATCGAGGCGGGCGCACAGCACCGGCGTCGGCGTGTGGGGCGAGATCACGTCGCGGGCGCCGGCAGCGAGCCCCGCGAGCGTGCGCGGGTGGTCCTCGGGCCCCGCGCTCAGCAGCACCGCGGGGATCGTGCCGGTCTCGGCCGCGTCGCGCAGCCCACGGCAGGTCTCGGCCGCGTCGGGGCCGGCCTCGTCGTCGGACAGCACCACCACCTCGGGCTGCTCGCGCGCCGCGACGTCTCCCGCCTCGGGCCCTGCGCTCACGAGCACCTCGTAGCCCTGTGCCTCGAGCTCGCCCCGCAGCCGCTTCGCGCCCTCGTCGACGAGCAGCACGCGGCCGCGCGCATGGCTGTGGGTCGCGCGGGGCCCCGGCGGCAGCGGGCTGCTGCCTGCGACCTGCCCGCGCTGCAGGAGCGCCGTGGCCTCGTCGGCGGGCATCGGGCGGCCGAACCAGAACCCTTGCCCGAGCTCGCAGCCGAGCGCCCGCACGAAGCGGAGCTGCGCGGGCGTCTCGATGCCCTCGGCGGTGGTGTTCTTGCCCAGGCCCTCGGCGAGGTTGACGACGGCGCGCACGATCTCCGCGCCGCCGTCCTCGCGCGCGCCCACGCGCGCGATGAACGAGCGATCGACCTTGATGCCGTCGATGGGGAAGCGGTGCAGGCACGAGAGCGACGAGTAGCCCACGCCGAAGTCATCGAGCAGCACGCGCACCTTCATGTCCTTGATCGCGTGCAGCACCGCCGCGGTCGCGGCGTCGTCCTCGACCAAGAGGTTCTCGGTGATCTCGATGCCGAGCGAGTAGGGGGTGAGCGAGTAGCGCGAGAGCTGCTGGGCGAGCAGGTCGACCAGCTCGGGCTCGCCGATCTGGCGCGGCGAGAGGTTGATGTTCATGAGCAGTGACGGCCGCACGTGCTGCCAGTCGCGGGTCTGGGCCAGCACCTTGGGCAACAGCCGCTCGAACAGCACGGGCATCAGGCCCGTGTCCTCGACCACCCCGAGGAACTCGCCCGGCGGCACGATGCCCCGCTCGGGGTGCCGCCAGCGCACCAGCGACTCGAACCCGGCGATCTCGCCCGAGTGCAGCCATACGAGCGGCTGGAACCACGGCTCGAGCTCGTCGCGCTCGAGCGCCTGGCGTAGCTCCGCGTCGAGCCGCAGGCGCGAGAGCATGTGCTGGTGCATGGGTACGTCGAAGATGCGGTGGCGCCCGCCACCCTGCGCCCGCGCCTGGCTCATGGCGGCCACGGCATCGCGCAGGTGCTGCTCGGGGCGCTCGTGCCGAGTGTCGCTGGTGGTGATGCCGATCGACGCGGTGGTGAACAGCTCCTCGCCGTCGACCCGCTCACGGCGCTGTACCTCGTGCTGCACCCGCACCGCGAGCCGCAGCGCGTCGGCCGGCTCGTCGACCTCGACGAGCGCGATGAGGTGCTCGGGACCCACGCGCGCGAGCGTGTCGCCGCGCTGGAGCAGCCCGGTGATCCGCGCCACCACCGAGCTCGTCCAGCGGTCGCCGAGCGCCAGCCCGTAGCTCGTGTTGATCGCCCGCAGGCTGTCGAGCGAGATCGAGAGCACCGCGAACCGCCGGCCTTGCCGCTCGTGGCGCAGCGCGGCCGCATCGAGCCGCTCGAGCAGCAGCCGGCGGTTGGGCAGCCCGGTGGGCCCGTCGTGCAGCGCGCTGTGCCGGAGCTGGCGCTCGAACGCCTTGCGCTCGATCGCGTAGGCGAGGCTGCGCTGCAACAGCGGCGGCTCGATCTCACCCTTGACCAGGTAGTCCTGCGCGCCCTCGGCCACGGCTCTGAGCGCGACCTCCTCGTCCTCGACGCCGGTCATCACCACGATCGGCACACCGGGAGCTGCGGCGCAGGCCTGGCGCACGGTGTCGAGCCCGCGCGAGTCGGGCAGTGTCAGATCGAGCAGGATCACGTCCACCGGCTGGGTCGCGGCCAGCTCGAGCGCGTCCTCGAGGCGCCCCGCATGCACCACCTCGTATGCGACCCGGCAGTCGCGCAGCAGCTCTCGCACCAGCCGCGCGTCGGCGGGGTTGTCCTCGACCAGCAGCAGGCGGTGGACGCTCATGGTGTGGAACGGTCGGGCAGGCTCACCACGTTGAGCCAGAAGCCCTCGATCTGCCGCACCACCTCGATGAACCGGTCGAGGTCCATCGGCTTGGTGATGTAGCAGTTGGCGTGCAGGTCGTAGATCTGGAAGATGTCTTCCTCGGCCTTGGAGGTGGTGAGCACCACCACCGGGATCCGGCGCAGCTCCTCGACGGCCTTGATCTCCTGGAGCACCTCGCGCCCATCCTTCTTGGGCAGGTTGAGGTCGAGCAGCACGAGATCGGGGCGGATCGCGCTCGCGTACGGCCCGCGGCGCCGCAGGTAGTCGAGCGCCTGCTCGCCGTCGTTGACCACCGTTACGTGGTTTTGCATCTTGCTCTCGCGCATGGCCTCCATGGTGAGGCGGACGTCGGCGGGGTTGTCCTCCACCAGCAAGATCTCCGCGGTCCTCGGCCGTGACAGCATGCTCATGGGGCCTCCTGTTCGCTGGTGTCGTCCGGCAGCGTGAACCAGAACGTGGCGCCCTGGCCGGGACTCGACTCCACGCCGATCTCCCCGCCGTGGTGCTCCACGATCTTCTTGCAGATCGCGAGGCCGATGCCCGTGCCCTCGAACTCGTCGCGACCATAGAGGCGCTTGAACACCTCGAAGATCTTGTGCTTGTAGGCCGGGTCGAGCCCGATGCCGTTGTCGGTGACGAAGAGCCGCCAGCCCGCGCCCTGGCGCTCGGCGCCGAGCCGCACCTGCGGCACGGCATTGCGGTTGAACTTGAGCGCGTTGGCGACGAGGTTCTGGTAGAGCTGCCGGAGCTGGTTGCCGTCGGCCACGACCGTGGGCAGCGGCTCGACGGTGATCTCGGCGTGGCGCTCTTCGATTGCGATATGTAGCGCGCGCAGCGCCTCGTTCACGACGTCGGCGAGCGGGGTCGGCCCCGGCGGGCGGGCGCGCGACGACACGCGCGCGTAGGCCAAGAGGTCGGTGATCAGGGCGCGCATGCGCTGCGCACCCTCCACGGCGAACCCGATGAACTCGTCGGCGTCGGTGTCGAGCGCATGGCCGTAGCGGCGCTGCAACAGCTGCAGGTAGCTCTGCACGGTGCGCAGCGGCTCCTGCAGGTCGTGCGAGGCGATGTAGGCGAATTGCTGCAGCTCGGAGTTGGAGCGCTCGAGCTCGCGACTGCGGGCCGCGAGCCGTCCCAGCACCCCGCGCAGATCGGTGTTGGTCTGGAGCAGCTCGCCCGAGGACAGCTCCAGCGAGCGCTCGAGCATCGCGCGGTCGACGTCGGCCTGGTGGTACGCAGTATCGACGGCCTCGACGAACGCTGCCCACTCGGGTGGGACGCGGTCTGCACCCGCCGTGTGGCGATCGAGCTGGCGCTGGAGCAGCCGGTGCATCGCACATCCTTCTAGGCGAGCTGCTCGCGGAACGTGGTGATCGTCATCGTCTGGTTGTGCAGCTCGCAGTCGGCGTCGGGCGCCGCCGGGCAGATCTCGCCGTAGGAATAGAAGCCGGTGAGCGCGGTGACGGGTCCCAGCACCTCGCGCACGCTCTCCACCTCTTCCTCGGTGCGCTGCCGGAGCACGAGCTTGCGGCCGACGCAGGAGATGAGCACCGCCAGCTCGGGCGCGGGGCCCTGGCCACCGAGCGGCTCGAGCTCTCCGGGCCGATCGCCCGCGGTGCTCGCGGCCTTGGCCGCGTCGGCGGCCCCGTCGATGAGCCGTTCGAAGTTCGCCTTCATGAGCTGCGCCAGCGAGCCCATGGGCACGTCGCCCGCGAACGTGAGGCTCTGCTCGGCCTCGTCGACGGCGAGGATGGTGCGCACCACGGAGCGCGGCTCGCCGGGGCGGCCGACGCTGAGTGGGAACAACAGGCCCGTGGCGGGCAGGCCCGCCGCGTGCTCGCCGAGGTAGGTCTTGTAGAGCTCGAGCGCAGGCTTGCCATCGAGCTCGTGCAGCACGTTGCCGTGCGAGCGGGTGATCATGCGCCTGGGCCCGAACGTGTCCCAGCCGCCGAGCGAGCCGAAGCCGATGCGCAGGGCGTCGCCGTAGAGCCCGAGCACCGCGACCACGCCTTCCTGCGGCTCGCCGTCGGCGAGCACCAGCGTGCGCTCGAAGCGGGCGCCGTCGCCCGCCAGCCCACCGGTCACCTGCACCCCGGGCGGCAGGTGGCTCAGCATCCCGCGCACGAGCTCGCTGCCGTTGACGCGCTGGCCGTCGGAGAGCACCAGCACGTGCCGCAGGCCCGCGGCCGGCAGCGCCTGCGCCACCACGGCACCGGCCCGCGCGCTCGTGTTGCCGTCCCCCGCGTCGACCTGGTCGAGGAGGGTGTGGCGAACCTCGAGCGACGTGGCTTCGAAGCGAACGGCGGTGGCGACCACGGTGTCGTCGCCGACCCGCGTGCTGCAGATCTCGCCCGCCGTGGAGCAGCCGAACAGGATGGCGCGCGGGTAGGTACGGCGTAGCTCGGGCGCCCACTCACCGTCGGCGAGCACGTCGCGGCCGCCGAACACCAGCACGAGCTGCGGATCCTCGAGAACGAGCTCGCTGCTCGGGGTCCAGCCGCCCTTGGACCACACCCGTTGCTCGATCCGCATCGTGATGCCTCCCAGCCGAACGCGCTGCAATCGGAGTATGGACGATCACCGGCTGACGAGTAAACGTGGATCTGCGGCTCGCAGCCGCTCCCTGGGGCCCTCGAGCCTCAGCTCGGGATCGTGCGCGTGCGATGGACGAAAGCGCGCTTGCTCGGGCCATAGTCGCTCGCCACCTGACCCTCGCCGCGGAGGATCCAGCGATAGGTGACGAGCCCCTCCACGCCCACCGGACCGCGCGCATGCAGCTTGCTGGTGCTGATGCCCACCTCGGCCCCGAGCCCATAACGATAGCCGTCGGCAAAGCGGGTGCTGGCGTTGTGGAACACGTTGGCCGCGTCTACGACCGCGAGGAAGCTGGCGGCGGCCAGCTCGTCGCCGGCGACGATGGCCTCGGTGTGGCGCGAGCCGTAGCGCTCGATGTGGGCCAGCGCCGCGTCCATGCCCTCGACACGGCGCACCCCGAGCACGAGCGCGCCGTGCTCGGTGGACCAGTCGGCTTCGGTGGCGGGCACGAGGTCGGGGTGCTTGGCCCGCGTGGCCTCGCAGCCGCGCAGCTCCACCCCGCGGCGCCGCAGGGCCTCGAGTGTGGCCATGAGCGCCGCCTCGGCCCCCGGCTCCCACAGCAGCGTCTCGATCGAATTGCAGGCCGCGGGGTAGCTCGACTTGGCGTCCACGGCGATGCGCGCGGCCATCGGCGGCGACGCCGAGGCGTGCAGGTAGAGGTGGCACAGGCCCTCGGCGTGGCCGAGCACGGGGATGCGGGTGCGCGATTGCACGTGGTGCACGAACGCCGTGGAGCCGCGGGCGATCACGAGGTCGATCTCGCGCTCGAGCCCGAGCATGGCGTCGACGTCGGCCCGGTCTTCCAACAGCGTCACCGCGCCGGGATGCAAGCCCTGCGCGTGGAGGGTGTCGCGCAAACGCTGCACCAGCGCCGCGTTGCTGCGCCGGGCCTCGCGCCCGCCCTTGAGCAGCACGGCGTTGCCGGTGCGCAGGGCGAGGCCCGCGATTTGCGGCACGGCATCGGGGCGGGCCTCGAACACCACGCCCAGCACGCCCAGCGGGCAGCTCACGCGGCGGAGCACCAGGCCCTCGTCGAGCTCGCGCTCGAGCTCCACGCGGCCCACGATGTCGACCTGGTCGGCGAGCTGGCCGAGCCCGTCGCAGAGGCCGTCGAGCTTGGCGGGGGTGAGCACGAGCCGGTCGATGAGCGCGGGGTGGAGCTCGCCGCGGTCGCGGAGGATCTCGGCCTCGCGCACGTCCTCGTCGTTGGCGGTCAGGATCCCGGCGCGCGCGGCCGGGCGCGCCAGCTCGTCCGACAGCGCCAGCAGGATCGAGCGGCGCTCTGGCCCGCCCGCGTGGGCGAGCTGGGCGCCCGCGGCCCTCGCGATGCGGGCGAGCCGGCGGACGTGGCCTTGTGCGTCGTGGTCAGCGGGGGCCTGCGCCATGGTGGTGCTCCGGGCGGTCGCTACACCTCGCCGAGCACGAGGTTGTCGCGGGTGATCAACGCATCGTAGCCCCGAAAGCCCAGGATGCGATCGATGTCCTCGCTGTGGCGCCCGGCGAGCGCCCGGCAGGCGTCCGCGTCGTAGTTGACCACGCCGCGCCCGAACACCCGGCCGCTGCCGTCGCGGATCTCGACCACGTCGCCGCGCAGGAATTCACCCTCGACGCGCAGCACCCCGATCGGCAGGAGCGACGCCTTGCGCTCGGTGAGCGCGCCGAGGGCTCCCGCGTTGACGACCAGCGCGCCCTGGTGCGCGCGGCCGATGGCGATCCGGTGCCGTCGTGCGCGGCGCGGGACGGGCGGCCACAGCACGGTGCCGGTGTCCTCGCCGGCGAGCGCCCGGCTCAGCACACCCGGGCGGGTGCCGTCGAGGATCAGCACCGGACAGCCGGCCTCGCTGCAGAGCCGCGCCGCTTCGAGCTTGGAGGCCATGCCCCCGGTGCCGCCCGCCGAGCGGCCGCTGGCCAGCGCGTCGAGCTCGGCTGGCACGCCCATGTGCTCGGGGATGCGGGTGGCGCCGGGATCGACGGTGGGGTTGGCGGTATAGAGCCCGTCGACATTGGTCATGAGGACCAAAAGCTCGGCGTCGAGCGCCACCGCCACGCGGGCCGAGAGCCCGTCGTTGTCGCCGAACGCCGGCTGGGTGTCTTCGCCGGGCGCGCGGCGATGCTCGACCAGCTCGCGCACGCTCACGCTGTCGTTCTCGTTGAGGACGGGCAGCGAGCGCAGCTCGAGCAGCCGCAGCAGCGTGGTGCGTAGGCACAGCGCGCGGTCACGGTCGGCGAGGTCTTCCTGGGTGAGCAGCACCTGCGCCGCGACCACCCCGAGCTGCGCGAACGCCTGGGTGTAGAGCGCCATCAGGTGCCCCATGCCGACCGCGGCGCACGCCTGGCGCAGGCCCAGCGACGTGGGGCGGTGGTCGAGGCCCAGCACGCGCGAGCCCATGCCCACCGCGCCGCTCGTGACCAGCATGATCGATGCGCCCTCGCGGTGCAGCCGGCCGAGCTCCTCCACGATGCCGTAGAGCCGCCCGAGCGCGAGCTCGAATCCGTCGCGGGTGACGACCGCGGTGCCGAGCTTGACCACCAGGCGGCGCGCCTGGCCGAGCGCCTGGCGCTGCGTGCCCGGGCTCATGGCAGCCACCTCATCGGGTCGTCGACGTGGCTGGCGCCCCGCAGCCGGTTGTGGCGCTGGCTGGCGATGGCCTGGTGGGCGTCGCTGGCCAGCGACGGGGGGATGCGTACGCGTCCGCGCTTGCCCTCGAGCAGGATCCCGCCGCGCAGCACGTCGCGTCGCACCGACTCGATGGCGTCGAACGCCAGCCGCTCCACGCGACCCGACGGATCCACGCCGATGATGCCCACGTCGGTGACCACCAGCGCGCACTGGTTCATGCGCTCGCGCACGAGCACGAGCAGCGCGGGGGAGAACAGCGCGGCCACCGGCTTCCACAGCTCGGAGATCGGCTGCAGCCAGAAGCTCGGAGCCAAGAGGCTCACGAACCCGAGGATCGCCACCGCAGCGGTGATCACCATCGCCACGGGGCCGAGGTGGATGCGGTCTTTTTCGTCCCACCACACCAGCGCCTCGCCGAACACGAGGTGGCGCGCCAGATCGCCCGGGATCGGACCCGGCGAGGGCGGGGCCCCCGGGGCGAGGATGCGCGGGCCGCCCTGGCCAATAGGTCCGGACGGGCCGCCCTGACCAATAGGTCCGGACGGGCCGCCCTGACCGGTGGGGCTCGGATTGCTCGACGCGAGCTCGAGGGTCATGGGCGTAGCTCCTGCACGCGAGCGCCCTGGCGGCGGAGCACGTGGTCCACGAGCACGAGCGCGGTCATGGCCTCGACCATCGGCACGGCGCGGGGCAATACGCACGGATCGTGGCGGCCGCGGGCGGTGTAGGTGGCCGCGCGGCCCTGGCGATCGACGGTGTCCTGCGGCTTGAAGATGGTGGCCACGGGCTTGAACGCCACCGCGAAGCGGATGGTTTCGCCGTTGCTGAGGCCCCCCTGGATCCCGCCGCTATGGTTGGTGCGGGTGGTGATGCCGTCGATGCTGCGCTGCCGCTCGGGATCGGGCACGAACGCGTCGTTGTGATCGGAGCCGCGCATGTGGACGGCTGCGAAGCCCTCGCCGATCTCGAAGCCGCGGCTGGCGGGCAGGCTCATCATGGCCGCGGCGAGGTCGGCGGTGAGCTTGTGGAACACCGGCTCGCCGAGCCCCTGGGGCACGTTGCGGGCCACGCAGCGGAGCACACCGCCCACGGTGTCGAGCTCGCGGCGAGCGGTCTCGATGGTCTCGATCATGCGGGCCGCGGTGGCGGGATCGGGACAACGCACAGGAGACGCGTCGACCTCGGCGCGAGTGATGGCGTCGGGATCGACCAGCGGGCACGCGACGTCGGCGATCCGATCGACCCAGGCAACGATGGAGATCCCATGGATGGCGTCGAGCAGATCCTCGGCCAGCGTGCCCGCGGCCACGCGGGCGACGGTCTCGCGGGCCGAGGCCCGACCGCCACCGGCGACGAAGCGCAGGCCATAGCGGGCGTCGTAGGTGTAGTCGGCGTGGGATGGGCGGTAGAGCTCGCGGAGCTCGTCGTAGTGGTGGGGCTTCGGGTCCTCGTTGCGGACCCACATCACGATCGGCGTGCCGAGGGTGAGGCCGGTCTCGGGGTCGAGGCCGCTGCCGACCTCGAGCGCATCGGATTCCTGGCGAGCCGAGGTGAGCGGGCCCTGGCCAGGCCGACGGCGGGCGAGCTGGGCCTCGATGCGAGCGCGGGCGGGCGGGAACGGGTGGCCCGCGGGGCAGCCGTCGACGACGACGCCCACGACCCCACCGTGGGACTCGCCGAAGGTGGTGACGACGAAGCGCTCGCCGAAGGCGTTGCCCGGCATGACGAGCGAAGGTAGCAGGGGGCTCCGCGTTCGCGCTATCGTGGGTGCGATGCTGGGGGAATGGGTGAAGGCGGGTTGGATCGCCTTGGTGCTCGGAGGGCTCGTGGCGTGTGGAGAGCCAGGGGGTCGCATGCCGATGGCCAGCTCGGGGATCGATCCCACGTTCGGGCCGAGCACCGAGTCGACCTCGGCGGCGGCGGACACCGCCACCGGCGGCACTACCTCCGGCACGGGCGTCGACGGAACGATGGGCGCCGACGACGGACTGCTCTTCGACCTGCTCCCGCCTTCCGATGCGCTCGCGGGCAATCGTGTGTGCAGCAGCGATCTCAAGCGCGTGCTCGACGGGGACTCGGGGATGGTGCTCGAGATGTGCCCACCCGCCGAGGGCTGTCTCGACGGGCAGTGCGTGGCGGCCTGTGATGCCGCGGCGGGGGCGAGGGGCTCGATGGGGTGCGAGTTCATCGTGCCCACCTCGCCGTTCTACGCCAACGGCGATCCGGGGGCGGCGCAATCGGGACCCTGCCACGCGCTGCTGGTCGCCAATACGTGGGATCAGCCGGCGGGGCTCGAGCTGTCGCGCAGCGGGCAGATGTACGACGCAGGCTCGTTCACGCGGGTGCCGAGCGGCATCACCACCGCGACGGTGTACAACCCGCTGCCCGCGGGCGGCGTGCCCACCGGGCAGGTGGCAGTGGTGTTCCTCTCGCACCGGCCCGGGGTCAACAACGGCTCGTCGCTGCAGTGCCCCATCGGGCCCGCGGTGCTGGCCGATACCGCTACCCACGGCACCAACACCGGGCAGGCGTTCGTGCTGCAGAGCGACACGCCGATCCAGGTCTACGACATGCTCCCGTACGGCGGCGCGTCGAGCTTTCTGCCGTCGGCGTCGCTCATCTACCCGGCCACGTCGTGGGGCACCGACTACCTGGCCGTGTCGCCGCACGCGGCCACGGGCACCAAGTGGATGCTGGTGGTGGGCGCCGAGGACGGCACCACGGTCAGCGTACAGCCGCGCGTGGCGATGCAGCCCGGCTCGATCACCAACCCGCCGGTCGCCGCAGTGACCAACTACGCCCTCGACCGCGGCCAGACGCTCCAGTGGAACACCGGGGCCGATCTCGTGGGCAGCATCGCGATCGCCGACAAGCCGATCGGGATGTTCACCGGCAACACCTACCTCCAGGTGACCACCGTCGACGGCCCGCTCTCGGGCCAGGACAGCGCGCACCAGATGATCCCCGACGTCAACGCGCTCGGCTCGGAGTACGTGGGCGGCGGCCTCTACACGCGGCTCTCCGGCATGGAGGAGAGCGTGCTCTACCGCATCGTGGGCGTGGTGGACGGCACCAACCTCACCTGGGACCCCATCACGCCCCCCGGCGCTCCCACGGTGCTGCAAGAGGGCATGGTGGCGGAATTCGAGACTCGCGCTCGCTTCGTGGTGCGCTCGCAGGACGACATGCACCCGTTCTCGCTCTCGCAGTACATGTCGGGATCGCTGGGCGGAGCTGGCTGCGGCCAGGATCCCAACGGGATCTGCAACCTCGGCGACGACGAGTGGGTGGCGCTCGTGGCTCCGCAGCAGTTCATGCGGTACTACGCGTTCTTCGTCGACCCCACCTACGGACGCAGCACGCTCGTGGTCACGCGCACGCGGGGCGCCGACGGCTCGTTCGCCGACGTGGAGCTCGCATGCATGGGAGCGATCGGCGGCTGGCAGCCAGCGGGCGCCGAGGGCCGCTACGAGGTCGCGCACGTGGAGCTCTACCGCGGCAGCACCGCGCAGGTGCCCGCGTGCCTCACGAGCCAGCACGTGGCCGAGAGCGACGCGCCGTTCGGAATCACCGTGTGGGGCACCGACTACTTCGCCTCGTATGGCTACCCGGCGGGCGGGAGCCTGCAGTCGATCAACGAGGTCGACATCGATCCGGAGGGGTAGGGCCCGGCTAGGGCGGCTCACAGTCGAAGTGGGACTCGTCCGACTCGGGCGGCGGGCAATTGACGACGAGGTCCACGGCGGGGCCCTCGGGCAGCTCGATCCGCGCCTGGCCGTTGGGGCAATCGTTGGAGGGGCCGAACAGGACATCGAAGCAACGCTCGCCCGGCGGGGTGTCGTCGCACCGGCGAAGCTCCTCGGTCGAGCCGTCGTTCCTCACCTCGGCGACCTTGCACAGCTCGTCGGCAGACCGGCACACGGGCATGCAGGGGGGATCAGCAGCGACGAAGAGCCGGCAGTCGAGCACGCGGTCGCCGGGGCAGGTACAGCGACCGTCGTCGAGGGGAATCTCCGGCGGGCAGCCCCCGCAGACCCGCTGCTCGCACGTCAGCGAGCGGCCGCAGTCGCGGTCGTTGGTACACTCGGCGCCCCGCAAGAATTCGCTGTCGACGCACCCACCGACCCACTCACCGAGCAGGCCCAGCAGGGCGACCGCGAGCACGCGAGCCCGCATGGCTAGAACCGACCTCGCACGATGAGGGTACCGGGGCCGAGCCCCACCGTAGTCCGATCGCTCCAGCGTCGCCGGCGGTGGACCGCCGCCGTTCCCACGAGCCCCAGCCCGATCGCCGTCAGCACGCCGGAGGCCGCTCCGGTCGAGATCGCCAGGCGGTTGAAGCGAATGGCATTTTGGCCGAATTCGCGCAGCTCGCCCACGCCGGTGGCGGGGTTGCGCGAGGCGGCCGAGCCTCGCTTCTCCTCCTCGGTGCGCAGCCAGAGGAAGGCGCCCGCGGCTCCGGTGAGCCCCACGCCGAGCGCCAGCGTCACGCCGCCTCCGATCACCATGGCCCGCTCCCCAGGCGAGTACGGGAATTCAACGAGACTCATGCGCTCGACCGACGACGACCCGTCGGACGCGGCCTCGAGCTGTGCTTGCTCGGGCCCCGTCGCGCGCGCGTCTTGCTCGGCCCGTGCCGCTTGCTCCTGCTCGCGCTGCTGAGCCTCCGCCTCGGCGAGGATCCCCGCGATCCGCTTCCGTTCGGCTCCGATGGACTCGTGCGTCTCCACGTCCGCTGGATCGATCATCGCGAGGTAGCGGGCGAATAGGTCATCGGCTTGGTGCAGGTGCTCGAGCTCCCCACCCATCGCGTGGGCCTCCACGTGGGCCTGCGCGAGGTTGGCCAGCAGCATGGCGCGGATCGCCTGGTGCTCCGGTCCATCGGGGAGGTCCTCGTAGGCTTGGCCCCACGACTCGATCGCCCCCTTGAAGTCCGAGGTCTCGAAGCGGTCCTGTCCGCTGCGAAACAGCTCTCCCACGTGGGCCATCACGTCGTCGGGCTCGCTCGGTGGCGGCGAAGCCCCGGCCCAGCCCGGGGATGCAGCCCAGAGCACGATCGCCACGGCCATGGCGCCGAGCCGATGGGAGGGGAGGAGGACCACGGTTTCGCGACTCCGGGTGTTCCGTGCGCTGATGCGCACGACCCGATCGTAGTGCGGATCACGAAGTGCGGGCAAGCACTCATCTCGCACACGGAGCACCACGGTCTGCCTCGTCCCGCGGTATCGTGGAACGGATGTCCGGCGACCCCACCGAGATGGCGCCCGACGAAGCCGGCTTGCAGACCACCCTCGCGGCCGACCAAGGCACGACGCGAGAGCTCGAGGCCCCGATTCGATCGGGCGACGTCCTGGCCGAGCGGTATCGCATCGTCGAGCGGATCGGCTCGGGCGGCATGGGATCGGTATACCTCGCCGAGCACATCGCGATCGACAAGCCGGTGGCGATCAAGGTGCTCGGGCAGGAGTTCACCCATCGCGAGCGACTGGTCCAGCGATTCCTGCAAGAGGCACGCACCGCGTCGCGGATCCGGCACGAGAACATCGTCGACATCACCGACTTCGGGTACGTCCGCGACGGCGTGCCCTTCTTTGCGATGGAGTACCTCGAGGGCTGCTCGCTCGCCGAGCGGATCCGCGCGGAGGGGCGCCTCGCGTGGCCACGGGCCCGGCGGATCTTCCTGCAGATCTGCACCGCGCTGCAGGCCGCCCACCGGGAGGGCGTGGTGCACCGCGACATGAAGCCCGACAACGTGTTCCTGGTGGAGCGCTCGGGCGAGCCGGACTTCGTCAAGGTGCTCGACTTCGGGATCGCCAAGATCGTCACCGAGGAAGTCGACCGCGGCCTGACCCAGACGGGGGCGGTGATCGGCACGGCGGCATACATGTCGCCCGAGCAGGCGCAGAGCCTCGAGATCGATCCCCGCACCGACGTGTACTCGGCCGGGGTCATCCTCTACCAGATGCTGACGGGGCGGGTGCCGTTCGAGGCCGAAGGGTTCTTGGGCATGCTCGCCAAGCACCTCACCGAAAAGCCGCCCTCGCTGCGAGCGGTCGCGCCCGACGCGAAGATTCCGGTAGCCGTCGAGCGCGAGGTGCTGAGGGCCCTGCGCAAGCAACGAGAGGAACGCCATGGCTCGGTCGGTGAGCTCGCCGCGGCGCTGGCGTCGATCGACGACAAGGCGCCGACGGGGAGCCGGCGGTGGTGGGTGCTGGGTCTGGGCATCGCCGCAGGCATGAGCGCGACCTGGTGGTGGTCGACGACTCGGGAGCACGAGCCCGTGGCGAGCACGCAGATCGCTCGGGCGGATCCCGATCCGCCGCTCGAGCCAGCGACGCCGGAGCAGGAGCCCGGCCAATCAGCGACTGGTCCGACGCCCGCGGGGGAGCAGCCCGGTGGTACAGCGAGCAGCCCGACGCCCGCGGTGGAAGAGCAGCCCGGTGGTGCAGCGAGCGGCCCAGCGCAGCCCGTCGCCGATCCTAGCGCCGGGGAAGCGCCAGTGATCGAGCCGGCGCTCGAACCACCGGGCCCGACGTCGCCGCCCGACGAGGTCGAGCCGATTCGGCGTTCTCGCCGCGAGCGACCTCGCGCGGCGCCGATCGTGCGCGAGCAGCTGTCCGCGGCCGACATCGATGGTGCGCTGAAGAAGGCTCGCTGGCGGACCGACGCCTGCGTCGAGAAACACGCCGTCGTCGGCATCGGAGAGGTCAAGGTCACCGTGACGTTCAGCATCACCGCGGACGGCAAGGTGACGTCGACCACCGCCCATCCTCCGCTCGGTGGGCAAGCGCTGGGGCGGTGCTTCGCCAGGGCGGTGAAGGCGACCCAGTTTCCGCGTGCGCAGGAACCGACCGAGGCGACCCGCGAGATCGTGGGCGGGTAGCCGAGGGATCGCCGCCAGGAGCGCTGCGTGAACGAAATCGAATTCGAGAGCAAGCCGCGGAGCGCCACGATGTCCCCGCAGCGATAGCTTGCCCACGTGACCCCCACCCACGCCCAGCCGTGCTCCACCCCCATGGCCCCCGAGCAAGACCCTCGCTGGCTCGCCGTGCTCGCTCGAGACGCTCGTGCCGATGGCCGCTTCGTCTACTCGGTGCGGACCACCGGGGTGTACTGCCGCCCGTCCTGCGCCGCGCGGACGCCCCGGCGCGAGAACGTGGCCTTCCACGCCACGACGGCGGCCGCCGAGCGGGCGGGGTTTCGGGCGTGCAAGCGCTGCCGGCCCACCGAGCCCGCGCTCGCCGAGCGCCGCGCCGCGCTGGTGGCAGAGCTTTGTCGGATCATCGAGGCCGCCGACGAGATCCCCACGCTCGCGGTGCTCGCAGACCACGCGGGCCTCAGCAGCTACCACGTGCACCGCCTGTTCAAGTCCGTCACCGGGCTCACCCCGCGTGCCTATGCAGCCGCGCAGCGGGCCCGTCGCGCGCGCGACGAGCTCGGTCGGCGGGCGACGGTCACCGAGGCGATCCATGGCGCCGGCTACGGCTCGAGCGGGCGCTTCTACGAGGAAGCCGACGACGTGCTCGGCATGACGCCCACCCAGTATCGCGCCGGCGGTGAGGGCATGGAGATCCGCTTCGCGGTCGGCGAGTGCTCGCTCGGCTCGATCCTCGTCGCCGCCACGGCCCGGGGCGTGTGCGCGATCCTGCTCGGTGACGATCCGCAGGCGCTGGTGCACGAGCTCGAGCACCGGTTCGCCAAGGCGCGCCTCTTGGGTGCCGATGCCGGGTTCGAGGCGCTCGTCGCCAAAGTAGTAGGCCTGGTCGAGGACCCTCGCATCGGCGTGGAGCTACCGCTGGACCTGCGGGGCACCACATTCCAGCAGCGCGTGTGGCAGGCGCTGCGGCGGATCCCCGCCGGTAGCACCACGAGCTACGCCGAGCTCGCGCGGCGCCTCGGCAACCCCAACGCCACGCGTGCCGTCGCGCAGGCGTGTGCGGCCAACCCGGTGGCGGTGGCGATCCCCTGTCACCGCGTGGTGCGGACCGACGGTGATGTCTCGGGCTATCGTTGGGGCATCGAGCGCAAGCGGGCGCTGCTCGCCAAGGAAGCGCGTGGGTGATCGACGAATGACCGCTCAGCTCACCCTCGGGCTGCCCGAGCCCAGCCCCAGCCCCATCCCCGCGATCGAGCTGCTCGCTCCGGGGGCGATGGTGCTGCGAGCGTTCGCTCTCTCGCATGCGGCGGCGATCCTCGCCGACGTCGAGCGCGTGGCCGCGGCGGCTCCGTTCCGCCACCTCGTCACCCCGGGCGGGTTTCGCATGTCGGTCGCGATGACCAACTGCGGTCCGCTCGGCTGGGTCTCCGATCCCTCTGGCTACCGCTACTCCAGCGTCGATCCCGAGAGCGGCCGCCCGTGGCCCGCGATGCCGGCGTCGTTCCTCCGCCTCGCCACTGCCGCGGCCGAGCGCGCGGGCTTCGACCCGCTGCGTCCCGATGCCTGCCTCGTCAACCGCTATGCCCCTGGCGCTCGCCTCACGCTCCACCAGGACAAGGACGAGCTCGACCTCGATGCTCCGATCGTCTCGGTGTCGCTCGGGATCCCAGCGGTGTTCCTGCTCGGCGGCCTCACCCGCAAGGAGCGGCCCCAGCGGGTGCCGGTGGCGCATGGCGACGTGGTGGTGTGGGGCGGGCCCGCGCGCTTGCGCTTCCACGGCGTGCGGGCCGTCGAAGACGCGAGCCACCCGGCGAGCGGGGCCTCTCGCATCAACCTCACGTTTCGCAAGACACGGTAGCCACGGCGTCGGCCGATCACGGCTCGCGCTCTGCCAGCCATGCCTCGACCGACGCGAGCTGCTTGGCTCGCGGCGCGCCCGCAGCCCGCAGCGCCTCGCGAGCCTGTCGTGCCAGCGCCAGCGCCCGTGCTCGATCCCGCCCCGCACGCTCCGGCGCCTCCCACAGCGCTCGTGCGAGCACCTGCCACGCGGCGGGCAAGAGCCGCGTGATGTCTCCCTGCTCCCGCAGCGCCACCGCTCGCTCCGCCGGTGCCACCGCGTCCGCCGTCCGCCCCTCCGCGAGCGCGAGCTCGGCGAGCCCCTGCAGTGGCACCGCCAGATCCTCGTGCTCGGCCCCCAGCACTGCTTCCTCGATACGAAGCGCCCGCTCGTACAGCGCCCTCGACCGCTCGAGCGCGCCGCGATCGACGAGCACGAGCGCGAGGTTGCCGAGCGCACGCGCCACCTCGGGGTGCTCCGGCCCGAGCGTGCGCTCGAACGTCACCAGCGCGCGCTCGAGCACGGCCTGCGCCTGCTCGAGCCGTCCCTGTTCGCGAGGGGCCAGCCCCAGGGTCACGAGCACCGCGGCCACGACCCGATGGTCGGGTCCGTGCGCTGCTTCTACGCCGGCCAGCGCGCGCTCGGACAGGATCCTGGCCTGCTCGTGCTCGCCGAGATCCAGGAGGACCCCGGCGAGGTTCTCGAGGATCTGCGCCTCGATCAGATCGCCCGGCTTCGATACCTGCTCGCGAATCGCGAGCGCTCGCTCGAGCAGGGCCTTGGCTTGCTCGAGCTGTCCGGAGTCGCGGTAGACCATGGCGAGGTTGCCCACCGTGTCGGCCACCGCGGGGTGAGTGGGGCCCAGCGCGTCCTCCTGGATCGCGAGCGCCCGTTCGAATAGCGCCTTGCTTCGAGTGTAGTCGCGCAGCATGTACTGGATGACCGCGAGGTTGCCGAGGCTCCATGCCATGGTGGGATGATCCGGGCCGAGCGCCCGCTCCTGGATCGCGAGCGCTCGCTCGTAGATGCGCTTGGCCTCCTCGTAGTGGCCAGTGGCATTGGCGATGTTGGCGAGGTTGCCGAGCGCACGCGCCACGTCGACGTGACCGGGGCCGAGCGCCTGCTCCTGGAGCGCGAGCGCCTGCTCGTACAGCCGCCGGGCCTCGTCGTGGGCTCCGCTTCCGTAGTGGAGGCTGGCGCGGTGGTGGAGCAGGAGCGCACGGCGCAGGCCGTCGCCGTCGGGCACCTCGGCCAGCGTCAGCTCGGCGAGCTCGGCCCAGTGCCACCCTCGGGTGGTTCGCGACCGCTGATAGCCCACCAAGAACGCGAGCTCGAGCGCGACGTGGAATTCCACCTCGGGCATGGCGCCCCGCGAGGCCTCGAAGAACGCGTCCTCGAGCGTACGCTCCGCCTCGTCATACTCGCCGAGCTCGCCGAGCAGCATGCCCACCTGCCCGCGCGCGGCCGCGGTGAGCGGCAGCCACTGCAGCGGCTCGGCGCGTGCGAGCGCTCCGCGTGCAAGCGCGAGCCCCTCCTCGAAGCGCCCGGCCTGCTGCAGGCTCCCGGCCCGCGTCACCTCGGCTCGCACCGCCGCCGCCCCCTCGTGACGGCGAGCGCAGACGTCCTTCGATCACGTTGGTGGCGAGCGCCGCCACGGTATCGCCCGCGAACGGTCGCTCGCCGTAGATCGCCTCCCACAGCGTCACGCAGTCAGTGAATAGGGGTACTTAAGTGCCCGAGATTACTCGGGATTAATTGCGGCCGGGGGTTCGCCTCCCCCTGGCCTCCACGCGGGAGCGCGATCGAGCGCCGTCGCTGCGGCCTCCAGGGCTCCCTCCACGGGGTGCACGTAGAGCTGAGCCGTGCGGAGGTCTGCTTGCCCGAGGAAGCGCCGGATTGCGTCCAGGGGCACCCCACGGTCAGCGAGCCGCGTCCCGCACGTGTGGCGAAGGATGTGGGCCCCCCGTCGTGGGAGGGAAGCCCGCTTTTGGGCACGGTGCAACGGGTGGATCACCAGGTAGCGGCGGGGCAAACCCCCGTCCGGGGCGGGAAACACGTGCTCGTGATCCTCCCCCTTGGCCGCGCGGAGCGTCTCGACGAGCCGGGGGCTCATGGGAACCGCCCGCGCCCGACCACCCTTGCATGCTTGCTCGTCCCCTTCGAAGATCCCCCGCCGCACCGCGACGTGGCCAGCGTCGAGATCGACGTCCCCCCATCGAAGCCCGAGCATTTCGGCCGTCCGCAGCCCCGCGAGTCCGCCGAGCCCCACCACGAGTGATGCAGCGGTGTCACCCTTGGCCGCTCGCCAAAGGGCTTCAAACTCTGCATCGGTGTAGCACTGGGGGCGGACGTCCTGGCTCGGTACCTTCACCTTGCGGACCTTGGGAGCCCGCTCAATGTGGCCCCATTCCACGGCCCGCGAAAGGATCGTGGAAAGCAACGTAAGGGCGTGGTTCACGGTGCGGGGAGCGAGCGGCTGTCGATCGTGCCGCTTGCTCGGGCCACTCATGCGAGCCTTGATCCCTTGGATCTCCGCTGGACCAATGTCTCGCAGCCGGGTGGCACCCAGGGGGGACAGGTAGCGCCGGAACACATTCCCGACGTGGGTTGTGGTGGCCTTGCGCAGCCGGTTGGCCACCATGTGGTTTTGGACGAACACCGGCCAGAAACCATCAAGGGTCATCGCGGCTTGTTGGGGCTGCGCTGGCCCGGGGTCCGGCTCGGCCCGGCCCACATGGCCGAGATCGTGCGTGAACCCCCGCGCGGGGTCATAGGGGTATTCTGCATAGTGCCGAATAAGGTAAAGCTCGCATTGGCGGCCCCATTGGGCCGCGGCCTCCTTTGTGGTACCCCCCTGCCTTCGCACGCGAATGGGGGGGCAACCCGGGAGATTGACTCTAACGTCAGCCTCCCAACCTGATGGCGCGTTCCCGCGCCGCTTATAGCGACGTGTCTTGATCATGACGATCCTTCGTTGACACGGTCGCCCCATGGCCCAGCCATTTTACCACGAGCGCGGCACTGAACAAAAGGTGACGATTTACCCTAAAGATTCCAGGCAGTTGGCCCCGTTCGGCCATGCGATATACGGCCTTGCGCGTTGTGCGCAATAGCTTGGCCATGTCCTCGACAGTGAGCAATTGAGGCACTTCCGACATATTCGTATTTCCTTGGGCAAGTGTTATTAGTCCGATTGGGGCACGAACACGTATCGGCGTTCCCCAAGAGGCACAAGATCCGAGGCGGGTAGCAACAATATGCACTCTTGCCAGTCCGTGCCTGATTTTGCTTGTAGGGACAATCGAGGTTGATTGACCATCGAGTAACCACCGACCGGTAGAATGGGCTTGCCCTTGCCAGACTCGGGGGGGTGGTAACAAGGGAAGCTCGGGGCCCGAGCCGCGCCAGTGGTAGCGAGCGCGCAGTATTGCGCTCATCTTTGCCACCAGCCCACTGCGGTCTCGCCAACAACCTCGCCTTGATTCTCGCTCGATCGTCAGGCTCCCCCACGTCACCCTCGCGCCATTTCGACCGAGGAGAGGGCAAAGAAAACTCGTGTAGCGACGCGTAGCGATAGGTTCGATCCAAACCATCGCTACAGCTTAGTCGTGGAAATCACGACGATTTGTTTGTCGCTACGGCGTAGCGTAGCGACGAGCCGCCGAATTCCGTCGCTACGGGTGACACCAACCGGCGATCGAAACCCGCAATTGGCGCATCGCTCCGGCGAGCCGCATCCACGCGCGTTTTCGACGCGCGAATCCGTTGCCGATCGCTCGCTCGGATTAGCGCTGTCATCCCCGGCGCGAGATCGCGATCGACGCGACGCTGCTTTATCCCTCGCCGTCCAAGAGCTTGCGGAACGTGTTGCGGTGAACCCCGGCCATGCCGGCGGCCCTCGACTGGTTCCCATCACAGAGCGTCATCAGGCACATTGCGTATTGCTGGCCGAGCAGCCCCCGGGCGTCAGTCCAGGGCAGCTTGGCCAGTCGCGTGATGACATCGGGTGCCAGCTTGGCGGCGTCTCGTGGATCGACGGACTCTTGATCGGTATCGCCGAGCCGTGGCAAGTTGCCAACACGGATTATGGGCTCCGTTGCGAAGGTCGAGGCTTCGATTATCTTGTTGTTCAATTCGCGAACATTGCCGGGCCAATTGTGGGCTTCGAGTGCGAGATACACTTCTTTGTCGAATCGCCGAGATATGTTCTCTCTCTTGGCGATGCGCTCGAGGAACATATCCGCGAGCATCGCGATATTGCCGGTATCCCGATTGCGTAGTGCAGGAACGGGGAGTTGAATCGTTGCAATCCGGTAGAAGAGATCGGCGCGAAATGTGCCCTCCGAGACCATGCGCAACAGCCCTCCGAGACCATGCGCAACAGATTTCGGTGTGTCGCGGCGATGATGCGCGCATCGAAATTCCGATACTCGGTTTCACCCAAGCGCCGAGTCTGTCGGTTCTCAAGGCATCGCAAGAGTTTTGGTTGCAGATCTAGCGGCAGCTCGCCTATTTCATCAATGAAGACGGTTCCACCATCGGCTAGTTCGAACAAGCCAGCTCGATCATCCGTTGCGCCTGTGAATACACCCTTGCGATGGCCGAACAGAATGCCCTCGGTAAGTCCATCGGTGAGAGTTGTAGAATCCACCACGACATACGGTTGTTCGCGGCGACTCGATGCGTCGTGAATGCCCCTTGCAATTAGTTCCTTGCCGGTTCCTGACTCGCCGACGAACAGCACGTCAACATCGGTCGCCGCCACACGTTCGAGCTTTGCGAACAACTCACCCATTACTGGGCCCTTTCCTCGGAGTTGTCCAAAGCTGCTTTTGGTGGACACCGATACCGGGACATCATCAATCCCGAGCAGGGTAACGCTTGTGTTCCCAATCGTGAAAGTGCACCCAACCGAAAGCCATGCCTTGTCAACGATTCGAGCGCCATCGATCCATGTCCCGTTCTTGCTCGTGTCGGTGAGCATGGCGCCGCTTTCGTGAAGGGTCAGCTCGCAGTGACCTCGGCTAACGGCTCGGTCATCGATCGTCACCGTGCAACGAGAGTCGGATCCCAGCGTCACGGTGGGGCCCGTGGCGGTCGTCTCGCAACTCTCGCCGCGTGCCGCAACGCGCAGGCGCACACGGCCGGGGCGGGTGGTCGTGATCTCCGTCGGCCGGGGACGGTCCAGGGTTGCGGTGTCGGCGGGCATGGAGGAAGGCACGTTACACGGTCTTTCGGCCTGCCGTCCGCTCCAGGCGGGCCCGCTGTCACGTAGGGCAGTGGTGCTTAAGGCCAGGGCAGGCGCGTTTTCGCTACGTAGGGTAACCTCTTGAAATCTCGTTTGGTCCGGGGTTTGCTCATGACGCGTGCCACTGCCAACATGCTCAGCGCGAACCCCGAACCTTCCAAGCAGGGCTATGCTCGCCGGCCCAGGTCTCCCATGCTCGGTCCAAGGGGGCAGCAACCATGACCGGCGCGGCCGTAGACCAGGAGCTGCGCCTAGGGCCCTATACGCTCCAAAGGCGTTTGGGGAAGGGGGGCGCAGGACAATCGTACCTCGCGTGGAGGGAGAACCCGACCCGCAAGCGGAACGTGGTCGCCGTCAAGTTCGTGCACGCTGGTGACGCCACGGATGAGGAGCCAAACGCCCGGTTGTTGCAGGAGGGAGAGCTGGGCCTGGCGTTGGGCTCTCACGACAATATCGTGCACGTCTTCGACGTCGATCTATACCGCGCTTCCATGCCTTACATTGTCATGGAATATGTCGACGGTATGGATCTCGGTCGTTTGCTGAAAAACTGCATCGAACGCAATAAACCTCTCTCCGTTCCATCAGTGCATCACATTATTTCCGGCATCGCTTCGGCACTGCAATACGCTCACGAAGGAGCAACAATTGATGATCACCCATTGCAGATCGTGCATCGGGACGTAAAACCAGAGAACGTCTTGATTAGCCGTGATGGGGCCGTGAAGTTGATGGACTTTGGCGTGGGCGTGTCACTGCATGATGGGACAGTCGGAGGAAAACTCCGCGGAACCTATCGCTACATGAGTCCAGAGCACATCGACGGTGAGCTGTGCCCGGAGATGGACATCTACTCCCTGGGCGTGTTGTCCTGGGAGCTATTGGCGAACGCGAGATACCGCCCCGAGTGCGAAGGTGAAGCCCATCTTCCGCGGATCCACGCAGGAGACGTTCCCAGGCTCAGGCACCCTGACCGACAACTCGTCAGCCTGGTAATGTCCTGCCTTTCACAGCACCCAGGATTGCGACCTTCCGCCGCCGAGCTATTGGACGCTCTAGGGAAATGCGACGAGCACTGTCGGGATCCTATGGTGCTCCGTCAGGAGATACTTCCGATCATTGGGAGCAGACGGAGCTCCGGCGCCTCCGGGCAGCAAGCGGCGGCGGAACCCGAGGCAATTGCGACGCTCACCGCGGTTGACCACGCCGCGAGCCGGGCCGCGAACAAGTCCGCCCGCCTCCCGAGTTTTGAGGTGATCGACGGTAAGCCCGTCGATCGTGACGCGCCCCGGTCGTTTCACACGAAACCGCTACTTCCGAACCAGACTCGCAAGCTTGTCGCTGTGCGCCAAGCGGTACCCGCCGCCGAGTCTGGGGTCGCACCCGTGGACGCAGCGGAAGACGAGCGGAAGGACGTCGACTCGAACCAGACTACGAACCCGCTTCGACCGAGAGCACGTCGGAGTATGCAGCGCAGGAAGGATCAGGCATACCGCGGCAAGCCGGCGCCGATCCTATCCATCGTGCAAGACTCGGCGTCGTCGAGCAATTCGGCGCTTAGGCGACGCCATCAAATTCCGGCGCGGCAACGCAGACCAAGGTTCGCAGTGCGGCCCACGAAAATCGCCCTTACTGTCCTGGTCGCGGCAGCGGCGGGAGTGATTCTTACCCTGCTCGCGGTCTACTCCCTTGGTGTGCTCGGCACGAGTCTTGCCCGACCACCTTCCACACCAGCCCAACGGAGCGGAAAATGAGCCCAGTGGTTGCGCGAGCGCGAGTCGAAGGGGCATCGGCTCCGCATTACTGCACGGTCGAAACGGACAGGGAGCCGCGGCTGCGCGTGGGTACTCGCATTGCGCAGGGGAAACTTGAGATCGCCGGTGAGTTGGCCCGAGGAGGGATGTCCGTGGTCTACCGCGCGATCGATCACGATGACGGCACGCAAGTCGCGTTGAAGATCGTATCAACCGATTCCGTGAGTGAACAGACGGCCCAACGCCTTCGAAACGAAGCGCGACTAGGAGGAACGCTGAAAGGCCACCCGCACTTGGTAGCTCCTAAGACGTTTGGGAAACTAGACGGTCCAGTGGGCTTCGAAGGACGCATGTACCTCGTCACCGAGTTGGTAGAAGGAACCTCCCTGGACCAGGTCATGAGCGCCAACCGGAAGGGGCTCGATCCTCACCGCGCTTGCCTCATTGCTCGTGATGTTGCACGGGCCTTGTGTGACCTGCACGAGTGCGGGATCGTCCATCGTGATGTCAAGCCCGGCAACGTGCTATTGCCAAAGGACCGCCCGCAGAGTGCGAGCGCGAGACTGATTGATTTCGGGCTGGCCTACGCCACAGGCGACGGATGGGCGCAGCAGTCTCCCGATCTCACGAAGGAAGGTGACGCACCGGGCACGTTGCTTTACATGTCTCCGCAGCAGTTGGCCCACAAGCGACCTGCCCCATCGATGGACATCTACTCTCTAGGGGTGATGATGTATGAGATGTTCGCGGGTAACCCTCCCCACCATCGTTCCCCGACCGCAGATCTCATCGCCAAGAAGTGCGACGCTACGCGGATGCCCTTCGCACTCTCGAAGATGTGCCCGGGGCTCGACCGACGGCTCGCAGACTTGGCGCACCGATGCCTCGACTACTACCCGGAGCGTCGCCCGGAGGCCGCGGCGGTTGTTGCCGAGCTGGACGCAATACTTACTCCGAGCAGAACGCATAATTCAAAGAGACTTCTGATCTGGGTTGCAGCTTCCTTGCTTGCTCTGTCCGCTGTCGTCGGTGGTGTGATGTGGCATCTGCACGACCCCTCGGAAGAAACCGCCGCGTCCGTGATAGCAACTCCGCCCGCTCAACCTTCGCAGGATGAGGAACCCAGCGCGCCGGCTGTGGCGCATCAACCCGATCTCAAATCTCCTGCGGCAGCGTTGGAGCCCGCGCCCAAGGGCCCCGCGATCGCTACGCCGCCCGATGCTGTCCTACCTCCGAGCGAGCCGCCCCCACCCCCGAAGGTGAAGCGGCGGAAACCTGCCCAACCGCAAGTGCAGCCCACCGACAGCAGCCCCCAAAATCGTTGTGCTGCCGATACGCCAGGAGCCACGGAGCAGGCGCGGAAGGAACGTGACTGGCGACGCGTCTTGAATTTGACGGGACTTGTGGAGTGTTGGCCGTCTGGCCAAAATACAACCAGGATCAAGCATCGAACGCGGGCCTTGCTTGAGACGGAGCGATATGCCGAATGCGTAGCGACGGGAAAAGACTCCGCTGATGCGAGTATCGCGAGATGGGTAGCCATCTGCGAGACACACCTCGATGGAGGGACGCCGTGATTGCGCGGTCGGTTCTCTGCGTTGCCTTGGCAGGGGCAGTTGCCCAGTTGCCAAGCGTATCGTATGCCGCGTCTGCTCCCGCAGCGAGTGAGCCTCGGGTATCGCTAGACATCGACGTGTCTGCATTGCCGAATGATGAGGTTACGAAGGAGTTGCAAACATGGTTGCGGGATCACCAAACGAAGATCCTTCAGGACGGAGGCATTGAAGTTGTCTCAGATGCGGACACGACGATCCGCATCAGCGTGGCTCGTTACGGCGAGGGGGATGTGCACTACCGGGCGACGATCGTGATGATTGACCGCCGCGAGGGTGACGGCAGCGTCGTCGCTCCGCGAGAGATCGAGTGCCAAGCTTGCCGCGATTCGGATCTCGCCGCCCGTGTTGGCGAGGAGGTTGCTCGTTTGTCGGGGCGCATTCTGTACGCGCCCAGCGAGCCCGATTCAGCTCGGAATCCACGCGAGTCAGCGCTACAACCCGAACCGGAAAAATCCACTTCAGTGCGGGCGATCGGCCCGCTGGGTTTCAGCGGCATTGCCGTTCTATCGGTTGGTGTCGGCGCAACGATTGCCGGAGGTCTGCTCGCCGTCAAGCCGGCCGAATGGAGACCTGTTTCCAACGGCGCCGAGATGCGCAACTATCGGCCAACCGGGATCGCGTTGGCGAGTGTGGGGAGCGCCGTCGTGCTTGCGGGAGCTGCCATCATCGCCGTCGATGTGATTCGGCGACGTGACAAGCGGAAGCTGACTTTGCTCCCAACCATTGGTCCCTCCGGCCTCGCACTGCACGTGAGATTCTGAATCATGACCATGAATAGGCCACTCTTCAGCACGGCGCTCGCCGTGGCACTCGGGGCGCCAGCATGCTGGGTCTATGACCCGTCGCACTGTGCGAGCCAAGCGGGCGACGCGTCGTGTGCGGCTGGCCAGTACTGTGACGCCTGCCAAGGCGAGCGTCATGGTTGCGTCGATGTCCAACCTATTGCGACGTGCTATGCACCAAGCGCACAAGCAAGCTCCGGCAGTGAGAGCGACTCCACGCAAGGCACGACGCTTGTGGTTGATTCCACGGACGAAACCACGTCGAGCACCGGAGCCGTCGACACAACGGCGGGATCAACCGGCATTCTGGGATGCACTGATGACGATGACTGCATGGATGGCGGCGCGCCCTTCTGTGGCCCCGACGGAGCGTGCGTGACGTGCGACGCTCTCGGGGATGCCGATGGTGCCTGCGCTGCCGTTGATGGTAACACTCCCGTTTGTGCGGGCGGTGTTTGTGTGCAGTGCACTCCCGATAGCGCTTCCGCTTGCGCGGGTCAGGCTCCGGTGTGCGTCGACAACTCGTGCGTGGCTTGCTCCGAACACTCCCAATGCCCCGACAGTGCATGTCGTCTGGACGGTGACGAAGTTGGGTCTTGTTTCGACGTCGCAGACGTCATCATGATCGAGAATGCCATGGATCTATCCAATGCCTTGGCGCAGCTCGACTCGGGCGGACGAGCGGTCATGGTGTTGTCCCCCGGGACGTACGGCGTAACCATTAGCATTGGAGGTAGTGCAGAGGTTGCCGTGCTCGGCGCCGAGGGAGGCACTCCCGTAGTCTCCGGCAACGGATCGCGTGCAGTCGATGTTTTTGGCAGTGCGATCGTCTATCTCGCAAATGTGCAGGTGGACAATAACGCAGGCGATGGAGTCGCATGTTCGGGAACGGCAGTCTGGATCGACGATGCGAGCGTCGAGAACAATCCGCAATTGGGGCTCACGAGCACGGGAGGCTGCGGCGTCCACAGTCGCCGGAGTGTGTTCGCCAACAACGGCGGCGGAGGCATCAATTGTCTTGCGGGAGAGCTTGCCCTCGAAAACTCCGCGGTTGGTCTCAATGGCAATGCTTTTGCTTCGAGCGTTGGAGGCGTGCGAGTCGATGGTACAGCGATGACGATCATCTACTCGTCGATCGTAGCGAATGAAGCTCTCTCGGATCCGCGGGGCTCTTTGTCCTGCACGGGCGGAGCAACTGGCGAAGTACGCAACTCGATCGTAGTGAGTGGAGGCAGCTCGGTCGATGCGTGTGACGCAATCGCCTTTGCGACTAGCGCGGTGGACGACCCGGCGATCGGAGGTACAACCACCGACGTCGGCCCCGCCATGAACGGATGGTTTGTTGACCTGGGGTTGGCGGACTTCCATCTGACCATGCAAGGGCGAGCGGCTATGGAGGGCATCGCGATCTGGCAGGATGGAGATCCGGTAACCGACGTCGACGGAGACCCGATTGACCTCGGTATACTCGGATACCCGGGATACGACCAACCTTAGTGAATAACTAGGCCGAGTGGCCCCCTTCGGTGGCGGGCCAGGAATTCGTAAGAGCCGAGATACTTGACCGGGGGAGAACACGGCCTCCACCGCGAGCGTCGCGCTCGCGCTTGCGATCAACTGCGCCGGAAAGGAAAGTCCGCGATGACAGCACTTAAGGGGCACCCGCAATGGCTCTGGCTGGACCAGGATGGGCTACGGGCATTTGAGAGGGATTGCAATCTCGTGCTCGTCGGGGGACTGACGTTCCGGGACCGCAAACTAGGATGGAAGTGGACGGCAGGGGTTACCGCCGATAGTGACCTCGTCGTGCGCCACGGCGCCCTAACAACGCCGATGATTCCAAACTATGTAGTCTGCGCCCTTCAAGCGCGAGCCCGTGGGGCGCGGCGAAACGCTACACGATTGCGCAAGTTGGGGGCCAGCACTCCGATCGGAGAAACACCATGAACGACATCATTCAAGCCGCGGAATCCACCGATGACGGTAACTCAGAGCGCTGCGCCCATTGCAGCGAGCCGGCAACCAGGCACTGCTCGGAGTGCAATGCCGGCGTGTGCAACGGGCATAGTGAAGTCGTGGGCGCGTTCGTGTTCTGTAAGGAGTGCATCGCGGAAGGGCGGGCCGATGACGTCAGGGAGCGGCAGGGCGAACCTGGGTCGCGGGCTGGTTAATTAGTTGGCAACGCGACGCAGGAGACTTCACGTCGTGCCGGGAGGCCGAGCCCAAGGGAATCGGCAAAATTCATCATGGGGTCTTCTCGGCCTCCCGGCACCGTGATTCGTGAGTAGTAACTGGAGGAGAGCGAGCATGGGCGAAGACACTAAAGCGCTGGGAAAGGACATCTTTTCTATTTGGCAAATTGCGGCGGCGCTCTCACTCGAAGGCAAGATGAGCGTAACAGAGCAACGGGACCTTGCCGAGGCTTTGCATGTCTGGGCGGCGTATATTCGCAACGGAAGAAACAAGACGCATACCGCGACCGAGCTACGGAGATCACGGCGTGCCGTTCGAAGGATCGTGCGGCTCATTGAGTCCGACGCAAGTCCCATCCCGCGGACCGTTCGGCGTGTGCTACTGCGGGATCCGGTTCGGCCTTCGTTCGACGAGATCGTGATGGACCTAACCCACGGAGCCGGTGCTTTGGAGGGGACAACCGCGGACGTCCCGGCATTGGCAGCGTCGATCGACGGGACGGCAACGGACCCGCCGACGGAGGATCCCGTTACTTGACGAGTCTTGCGGCTACGCGACCGGGGCGGCGCCCTACCATCGCCGGGTTGACCTGCCATCCCCCAGGGCTGCAACCCTCGGATGCCGCTCCGGTCGCGGGGCCCTTTCTAGAAGCGTGCGACGAGAGAAACGCCCGTGAGAGTCGGTCCGAGGTTCGGAGCGATAGCCCATACGAGCCATCGCGACGCCTCCAAACGCCTCCACGACGGGAGGGGGCGGAGGGGGCCCGGGGGGGGCGCCAGGGGCAAAGGCGGCCGCGGCGTTCCCCTTTCCTTTCGCCCAGTTAGGCCATGGGGCGGCCCGTGTTGGAGCGGCGAGGGAAAGGGGAACGCAGACACGCAGAACGCGAACTGATCTGCGGCCCCGGTGACCGAGCGGCCCCCTCGGAGCTGCTCGGGGGCCATGTAGCGCGGCGTGCCCACGATCGCGCCCACCCGGGTCACCGGTGCGTCGGCCCAGGTCGGTGGTACGCTGGGGACCAGTGTCGTGTCGGACGCCGGTTCGGTGGTCTTGCCGCTGGCACGCGCGAGCCCGAAATCCATGACCCGGGCCCGACCGTCGCGGCCGATCATCACGTTGTCGGGCTTGAAATCGCGGTGCGACAGGCCGGCGACGTGCGCAGCCGCCAGCCCATGCCCCGCCGCGCCCATGACCTCCAGCACCTCGCGCCAGCGCCGCGGCGTCTCCAGCCATTGGCGCAGCGTCTGGCCGTCGACGAGCTCGATTGCCAGCCACACGTGCTCGCCCACGGTACCCACGTCGTGGATGGCCACCACGTTGGGGTGGGACAGCTTGGCGAGCGCCTGGGCCTCGCGCAAGAGCCGGGCTCGCGCCACGCCGTCCACCGTGTCGGAGCGGAGCACCTTGAGCGCGACCTTGCGGTCGAGCTCGGGGTCGTAGCACGCGTGCACGACTCCCATGCCACCGACCCCGAGTTGCTGGAGCACAACGTACCGGCCCACGACCGCGCCGGTCTCGATCCGCACCGGCTCGCTCCCCATGGCCATGCGTCCTATGATGGTGGCCATGGAGCGCACCCCTGTCGAGGACAAGGTGCTGGTCTCGATCGGCTACGACTCCGAGGCGCGCGTGCTCGAGATCGAGTTCCCCAAGGGCAAGGTCTACCAGTACCGAGACGTGCCGCCCGAGCTGCACGTGTGGCTCATGCGTTCCCACGACAAGCGCTCGCTGTTTCGAAACAAGATCGACGGGGTGTTCGAATACAGGCGCGTCGATCACATCGTCCCGGATGCTCCGAGCCTCGAGGATGCATTGCGAGCCTCGCTGGCCGCTGGGTTTGCGCCGCCGGCCGAGGAAGGGTCGGAGGGGGACGCGTGAACGTGGTCGATTTCGTGCGTCGGTAGGATCGATATCGCGCTACCGCTGCCGCGCTCGCGCGACCTCGCGCATCGATGCGCGGCTTCGCTCGTGATGTCGGCTCGCGAGTCGAGTCTTGCTTGACGCGAGGTCGGACGCTGTCGTTACCGTCGATGCAGTGAGACGCAGTCGCCTTCGACCGGGGGAGCTCCCGAGCTCCTACCGCTGGTACGACCGTTCGTCGGGCATCGTCGATCTCGTCGCGCTCGCGCTCGAGTCCATGACCGGCGTGCGAACCCGACCCGCGCTCGCCGAGCCGCCGACGTGGATCCTCGCGCTGGGCCTGCCCACCCACTTGCCCGCGGCCTCGCTCTCCGAGCTCGCGGAGCTGAGCGGCCGGGCCTGTCGTGCGTGGGTCGACGCCGGGCGCCCCGGCCTGGTGGCGGGCGCTCCGGTCGCCCAGCCGCGGTGATTCGAACGCAACTGCGCTCATGGCCGCCGGCTTGTGGCGTGTGCCGGCGCGGTGTCACGATGCCGCGTCGTGCCGCTCGTCGCCTTGCGCTCTTCGTCCTCGCTCTTGTTCCTCGCCGTGCTCGCATCGGCCTGCCCCCGCGCGTCCGAGGCCCCGGCGGGGGATGGGGCCGTGGCGGGCAAGGGGAACGCTGCGACGCCCGCGAACGCTGCCGCCACGACGAAGGCTCTCGTCGAGCGTCCGCTCGCCGACGTCGAGCCGAGCTCGCTCGACTCCGACGAGACCGTCTCGTTCCTCCCCACCTTCGCCATGCTGAAGGACGGCCAGTGGCGCGTGCCGGTGGACGCATGGGTCTACGAGCCCGAGGAGGGCGACATCCGTCGCCTCGCCACCGTCAAGGCGATCGCCGAGGCGCTCGAGCACGTGCCGGGGTCGCCCGACGAGGACGTGATCGCGAAGAACCTGCGCCCATTCGTGGTGGACAACGAGCGCAGCCAGTGGGTGGCGATGCGCCGGGGCCCGTATGCGGTGCGCGTGGGGCCCACGAGTCCCGACGGTCGTGCGCGGGCGTTCCTCGAGATTCCCGAGGGCGATCCTGCCGCGCTGGGGGAGGGCACGCCGCCGTGGGTGGAGCTCGAGGTGGTGATGCCCCGCGGCGATGGCCGCCGGCTCTCCGCATGGTCGCAGCTCCTGCCCGACGACGGCATCTCGCTCGTCTCGGACATCGACGACACCATCAAGATCACGAACGTGCTCGACCGGCGCGAGATGCTGGCCAACACGTTCCTGCGTCCCTACCGGGCGGTTCCGGGCATGGCCGAGGCCTACCGCCGCTTTGCCGAGCAGGGCGTGGCGTTCCACTACGTCTCGGCCTCGCCGTTGCCGCTGCTCGGTGCACTCTCCGAGCTCTCGAGCCGCGAGGGCTTCCCCCGCGGCTCGCTCGCGCTGCGCCCGTTTCGCTGGACCGATGGCAGCGCCATCGAGCTGCTCGATCCATCCGAGACCTACAAGACCGAGGCCATCGCGACCATCATCGAGTCGTTCGAGCGGCGTGCATTCGTGCTGGTGGGTGACACCGGCGAGCGCGACCCGGAGATCTACGCTGCCCTCGCGCGCCGCTTCCCCGACCGCGTGCGCTCGATCTGGCTGCGCGACCCGGTGGCCGGCGGTACCCCGGGCGTGCAGGCCCGCCTCGACGCGGCCTACGAGGGCCTGCCCCCCTCGCTGTGGCACCTCGTCGTCGATGGTACCGGGCTGCCCGACTCGCTCTAGCGCTCGTCGTGCAGCGCCGCGAGCCCGTCGTCCACCGTCACGCACGGCGCATAGCCGAGCTCGCGGCGGGCCTTGTCGGTGCGCACGGTGACGGTGCGCGACATCATCGACGCCGCGAAGCTGGTGATCGGCGGCCGCCGGCCCGGCCGTAGCCACGCCCACGTCGTCTCGACCAGCCGCGCCAGCGGCCGCACGAGCCACCCGGGCACCGAGCGCTCGGGCAGCGTCACGCCGCGCGTGGCCACGAGCCGCGCGAGGAATTCCCGCAGCGTCCGCTCGCCGTCGTCGGCCACGAAGTACGCCTGCCCCCCGCGCCCGCGCTCGAGCGCCAGCTCCACCGCGTGTACGAGGTTGGCCACGTGCGTGGTGGAGGTGCGCGCACGCCCGCCGTCGATCCACGCGAACGCCCCGCGCTGCACCGTGTCGAGCAGCGAGGGCAGCACGCTGCGATCGCCGGGCCCCCACACCAGCCGTGGGCGCAGCGACAGCGCGACGAAGCCGGGCGCATCGGCGGCGAGCACCAGCCGCTCGGCCTCCGCCTTGCTCTCCGAGTAGAAGAACCGCTGTCGCTCGGGGTAGGGCCAGGTCTCGTCCACCCCCTCGAGCGCGTGCCCGTCGAACAACGCCGCCTCGGTGCCGATGTGGACGAAGCGAGCCACTCCTGCCCGCCGGGCCACCTCGAGCAGCTGGCGCGTGCCCTCCACGTTGGCCTCCCAGAACTGCTGGCGCGTGCCCCAGTCCTCCGCCCGCGCCGCGCAGTGCACCACCACGTCGACGCCCGCGAGCTGCTCGGGCCGCACCTGCCCGAGCGCAGAGCGGACCGGCGTGGCCCCGAGCGCCCGCACTTGCGCCTGCCCCTCCTCCGATCGCGCCATCGCGAGCACCTCGTGGTGCTCGGCCAGCGTGCGCGCCACGTGCCCACCGACGAATCCCGAGGCTCCGGTGACGAAGATCCGCATGCTTACGCTCCCTTCCATTCCAGCGGTGCGTCGAGGTGCTCGAGCACCGCCGCTCGCCATGGTTCGGCGGCCTCGATGGGGATCGTGTGGCCGGCATCCGCGAAGATCCGGTGGCGGCCGCCCATGCGCGTCGCCAGCTCGCGCACCTCCTCGGGCGGCGCGAGCCGATCGTGCGCGCCGCCCATCACCAGCACGGGACACCGCACCCGCTCGGCCAGCGCAGGCGTGCTCCACGGCGAGCCCGCGGGCGGCTCCATCGTCTGCTCGAACAGCGCGCGGATCCCCTCGAACGAATTGCGCTGTACCACCGCCGTCACCATGCTCTCCACGAGATCCTCGTGCTTGGCCAGCCACGTCGGCCCTGCGATGTCGGCCAAGCTGATGCGCGCGAGCGCCTCGAGGTCGCCGGTGCGCAGGGCTGCGATCCAGCCCGCCACGACGAGCCGGCCCACCACCCCGCGATCCAGCCCCACGCCCGACAGCACCAGCCGGCGCACCAGCTCGGGTCGCGTGGCCGCGACCGCCAGGCTCACGCGGCCGCCGAACGAGAACCCGCAGACGTCGAGCGGGGTCGGCAGCTCGAGCGCGTGTACGAGCGCAGCGAAATCCTCCACGTGCTGCGGCAGATCCACGCGAGCCAGCGAGAGCGCAGTGGAACCCTGACCCCGAGCCTCGTAGGCGATTACCGTACGCGTGGTCGAGATCGGCCGCAGCTGGCCACCCCAGCTGGAGATCGTCTGCGTCATGCCGCCGAGCAGCACCAGCGGAGGATGGCCTCCGCCGGCGGGTCCGGGCCGTAGATCGTGGCGGATTCGACCTTCGGCTCCAGGGCCACTCACGGGATCGGGGACGATCGCGAAGCTGGGCACGGCCGGAGAGTGGCACGGCATCGCGCGACGACGCCATGGCCACGACTCGCTCCGCGATCATCGTCGCGTCTCGCTGCGTCTGCCATCACGTTCGACGATCGATCGAACCAGCTCGTTAGCCTCGCCGTGCTTCCATGGCCTCGCGATGGGTCATCCGAGTTACGCTGCCGACGAATGTGATCGAAGCACCGCGCTGTGGTGCACACACCGATTGACGCGGGCTGCGTCGTCCATCTATGGTGATCGTAGAGGGTCGACACCGCTTCTCGTCGGGGGATGAGAAAGAGACGGTGTCACAAGCCCTCAGGGGGGTTGAGATGGACAATCTACGGGGTATTCTTTGCCTCGTCGGGACGGTGGCGCTGTGTGCGTGCGGCACGCCCGACGAATTCGACAACCAGATGGAGTTTCGCGACACCTTCATTACTTCGGGCAGCGGGGGCTGGCTGGGCAACGGGCTCGAAGATCCCGATGTCAGCGGCATCGATCCGGAGTACTCGTTGGAGAGCTCGGAAGGGCTGTCCAACACCGCGGGATGGCTGCTCGACGCCGAGACGCTCAAGCTGACCAAGTACCTGGTCGAGTGCGCGCTTCCGGCCGATGACGGCATCGTCAAGACCGTGAACGGCCAGACGGTCGAGCTCGACGGCCTGCTCGGCCTGGCGCCCGAGTGGGCGTCCGGCGAGTGCGACGAGGACTGCCAGGAGTGGGTCTCGGCGTGCTTGCTCGCGCGCACCAACGTCTCGGGAGCGACGGTGAGCATCTTCGTCTCGGCCGAGCACGAGGCGCTCACCTGGGAGGCCCCGGCGGGCACGGTGCTCGAGGCCGGCTTCTACGGCAACCTGTTCGCCGATCCCGACGGACGGTACCTGTGCAAGGGCTCGTCGCAGGCGGTGGTGGCCGCGCGTCGCGACGGGCGGACCTGCTCGGCCAGCGGGCTCTGCCACTTCACGCGCTACTCCGACTGCACCAACCACTCGCGCTGCACGATGGCCGGCCCGAATCAGGACATCCCGACCAATTGCAAGACGGGGTCCCAGGCCACCTCGGCGCCGTATCACACGATCGCCACCTTCGTGGAGCCGTGAGCGGGTAGCAATTCGGCGCGGCAGCGCGGCCGGTCACACGGCCCGATGGTTCCGCGTCGGGCCGTTTGCCCTGCTTCGTCGCCAAGATGGCGGATTCGGATCGGGTGCTCCCCGACCGGACTACACTATGACCGTGGGGCGGCGACGCCCCGCGGGAGCCGCCTTGTCCGCCCAAGACCTGCCCACCAGGGAGCTCGCCGAACCCGAAGGCTCGGGCGTGTCCATGGAGGTGGAGCTCCTCGGGCAGCTCCCGCCCGAAGAGGAGGAGCTGACCCAGGGGGAATTCGTGGGCCGCTACTCGGTGCTGAGCTGCCTCGGCCGCGGCGGCATGGGCGTGGTCTACAAGGCCTACGACCCCAAGCTCGATCGCAACGTGGCGCTCAAGCTCTTGCGGCGCAGCACCAGCTCGGTGACCGCCGATTTCCGGCTGCTGCGAGAGGCCAAGACGCTGGCCCAGCTCAAGCATCCCAACGTGGTCACCGTATACGACGCGGACCTCTCCAACCACGGCGTATTCATCGCGATGGAGCTGCTCTCGGGCCAGAGCGTCATCGAGTGGCTCGAGCAGCGGTCTCGCAGCGTGCGGGAGATCCTCGACGTGTTCCTGGCCGCGGGGCGGGGCCTCTTGGCCGCGCACGAGGCCGGGATCGTGCACCGCGACTTCAAGCCCGGCAACGTGATGGTCGAGGACGACGGCTCGGTGCGCGTGCTCGACTTCGGGCTGGCGCACCTCATGGACGATGAGCCTGCGGGGGCGCTGCGGGTCACGGGCTCCGAGCCCGTTGCGGGCTCCGAGCGCAAGGCCGACGGACGCAAGGCCGATGGACGCAAGGTCGACGAGCCGCCCGCGGAGATCCGCCGGATCTCGCGGGAGGTGTACGCCACCGAGGCCGGGCTGGTCATCGGCACGCCCGCATACATGGCCCCCGAGCAGATCGTGGGCGATCGCGGCGATCGCCGCAGCGAGCAGTTCTCGTTCGCGATGTCGCTCTACGTGGCGCTCTACGATCGCATACCGCTGGCCGGCGAGACCTACGAGGAACGCCGCGAGAACATCGTGCGGGGTCTGCGGGTCTCCGAGCGAGAGCTCGAGCGCAGCGCCAGCGGCGAGGTCGTGCCCGCACGGGTGCGCCGGACGATCCTGCGGGGGCTGTCCGCCGAGCCCGGCGATCGCTTTGCCTCGATGACCGAGCTGCTCGCCGAGCTCGAGGAGCCGCCGCGGCACGGGCGCTGGGCCGTGATCGCGGGCTTCACCCTGCTGGCCGGCTTCGGCGTGGGGGCCATGGTGTTCGACGACCCCGAGGCGCCGCCGTGCTCCGATCCTGCGGCCGCGCTCGAGGGCACGTGGGGGCCGGCCGACCGGAGCGCGGTGGAGTCGGCCTTCGAGGCCGAGCCAGTGGCGAGCTCGCTGCCGCGAGTCAGCGCGCAGCTCGACCGCTACGCCACGGGCTGGGTGGAGATGTACGGGCAATCGTGCCGCGCCACGTTCGTGCTGCACCAGCAGTCGGAGCGGATGTTCGACCATCGCATGCGTTGCCTCGAGCGGCGACGCAACCGACTGCGCTCCACCATCGACGAGCTCGTGACCGCCGAGACGCCGCAGGTGCTGATGGAGCGCACGATCCTGCCGTTCAAGCTGCCGGGGCTGGAGCCGTGTGCGGACCTCGAGGCGCTGGCCGCCGAGCAGCCGCTGCCCGACGACGAGGCGCAGCGAGGTGAGGTCGAGCAGCTCCGCAAGCGGATCGACGAGGCGGACACGCTGTACGACGCGGGGGAGTTCACGCGGGGCGTGGAGGTGGCGACCGAGGTGGTGGCAAAGGCGCGCGAGCTGCGGTACTCGCCCGTGCTGGCGGAGGCGCTCGCGTCGCTCGGGCGCTTGCAGACCTCGGGGGCCCCGCCACATGACGCGCAGGTCACCCTCGAGGATGCGGTGTTGGTGGCGGCGCAGGCTGGGGACGATCGGACCGCGGCGGCGGCTTGGACGTGGTTGCTGTACAGCCTGGGATTGCAGGGCCGCGTCGAAGCGGCAGACACCCTCGAGCTGGCCGCGCGTGCCGCTGTGGAGCGGTCCGGTGACGACGTGATACGGGGTTGGTTGCTCAACAACCTCGGAGTGCTCCACGGCATGCGAGGAGACATCGAGCAGGCGTGCGAGCAACTGCGCCGCGCGCTCGAGATCAAGCAGCAGGAACTGGGGCCCGCTCACGTCGACGTGGGAATTTCGTGGTTCAACCTCGGTCTGGCCCTCGCTGAGAGCGGCAAGAACGACGACGCACTAGAGGCGTTCCAGCAAGCCCGCTCGATCTTCGAGGCCACCGTGGGTGAGCGGCACCCGCTGGTGCACTTTTCGATCTTCGGGCTCTGCCGAGTCGAGTTCGCGCTCGGGCGGCCGCAGGTCGCGCTGGAGCTGTGCCGCGACGTGCTCGTGCGCTTCGAGACCTCGACTCCGCCGCCCGGGTGGCAGAGTCGGGTTGGCTATTACCTCGCGCAGGCACTGTGGAGCGCAGGGTCGGAGCAAGAGGCACTGGAAGCCGCTCGCCGAGCCTTGGCCCTCGCGACCGATGCGACCGTGGCTCGTGACATCGAGGACTGGCTTTCTGTGAAATCGCAGGCGCCGGAGGGGGAGCCGCCGCGCGGGCCCGCTGACACCCCGAGTCCGTGATCGCTCGCCGTGGATCCCATGAAGCCTCGGAGCGAGCAGCGTACCGATGGGGTTCGTCCTCGCGAGCCCGCTCCGACGCTCGATGCACAAGGTGGCCATGCTCGTGCTCGCCGTGCCAGCGAGGTCGCCGGGCGCAGGCTGGGTCGGTACGTCCTGCGGTCGCAGCTCGGTGCGGGTGCGATGGGGGCGGTGTACGAGGCCGAGGACGCAACGCTTGGGCGCACCGTGGCGCTCAAGGTACTGCACCGCGAGCTGAGCGAGCACGATAGGCAGCGGATCCAGCGGGAGGCGCTGGCGCTGGCCCGCCTATCGCACCCCAATGTCGTGCACGTGTACGAGATCGGACGCGAGGAGGAGCGTACGTTCATCGCCATGGAGCTCGTGCGCGGGCAGACGCTCGATCGCTGGCAGCGCGAGCATCTGCCGTGGAGAGAGTGCCTGCGGGTCTATCTGCAAGCGGGGCAGGGGCTGGCGGCCGCTCATGCGGTGGGGCTGATCCATCGCGACTTCAAGCCGAGCAACTGCATCCTGGGAGAAGACGGGCGTGTACGCGTGGTCGATTTCGGCCTCGCACGCGCCGCAGAGCGGGTCGAAGATGGCGAAGCCGAGACGGAGCACGATGGTGGCTCCGCGAGCGAGGCACAGCCGCTGGAAGCTCGCCTCACCCAGACGGGGGCGGTGGTGGGCACGGTGGCCTATATGCCACTGGAGCAGCTCATGGGTACGCCGGCGAGCACGGCCAGTGATCAATTCAGCTTCTGTGTTTCGCTCTACGAGGCGCTCCATGGATCGCGTCCGTTCGCCGGGCAGGAGCTCGGGAAGTTGACCCGCTCCCTGCGGCTGGGGCGGGTCGAGCCTGCACCCAAGGGCAGCCGCGTGCCGGCTCGGCTCCGCCGAGTATTGCTCCGTGGTCTGTCGCGCGAGCCGACGGAGCGGTGGCCCTCGATGGATGCGTTGCTGGGGGAGCTGTCGCGGGTGGCTTCGCCACGAGGGCGGGCGACGTTCTTGATGGGGCTGGGCGGGGTGTTGGGCCTGGTTGCGGGGGCGGCGTTCCTGGCCCAGGAAGAGGACGAGCCGTGCGGACAGCCACAAGCGGCGCTCGACGGTACGTGGGGCAGCGAGGATCGAGCCGCGATGATCGCTGCGTTCGAGGCGCTCGACGAATCGAGCGATGCAAGCTTCTTGCCTCGCGTACAGGCTAGGCTGGATGCATACTCCAAGGAGTGGGTGGAGATGTACGAGCAGTCGTGCCGGGCGACGTTCGTGCTGCACCAGCAGTCGGAGCGGATGTTCGACCAGCGCATGCGTTGCCTCGAGCGGCGGCGCAACAGGTTGCATTCGACCATCGACGCACTCGTTACGGCCGAAACGCCGCAGATGCTGGTGGACCGCACGATTCTGCCGTTCAAGCTGCCAGCGCTCGAGCCATGTGCCGATCTGGAGACGCTGGCCACCGAGCAGCAGCTGCCCGATGACGAGGCGCAGCGCCAAGCGGTCGAACAGCTCCGCAGACGCATCGACGAGGCGGATACGCTCTACGACGCGGGGGAATTCTCGCGAGGGGTGGAGGTAGCCACCGAGACGCTCCGTCAGGCGCGTGAGCTCGGGTACCTGCCCGTGCTGGCCGAGGCACTCGCATCGCTCGGGCGTCTGCAGACCTCGGGGGGTGCACCAAGTGATGCGCAGGCTACCCTCGAGGAGGCAGTGCTGGCGGCGGCGCGGACTGACGAAGATCGGACCGCGGCGGCGGCGTGGACTTGGTTGCTGTACAGCCTGGGGCTGCAGGGCCGCCTCGAAGAGGCTGGTAGCCTCGAGCTGGCTGCGAGGGCCGCCGTGGAGCACGCGGGTGACGACGTGGTACGGGGCTGGTTGCTCAACAACCTCGGGGTGCTCCAAGGCATGCGTGGAGACCTCGAGCGGGCGTCCGAGCAGCTACGCCGCGCTCTCGAGGTCAAGCAGCAGGCGTTGGGGCCTGCTCATGTCGACGTGGGGATTTCGTGGTTCAACCTCGGTCTCGCGCTCGCCGACCGCGGTGCGAACGGCGACGCACTGGAGGCGTTCCAGCAGGCCCGCTCGATCTTCGAGGCCACCGTGGGCGATCGACACCCACTGGTGCACTTTTCGATCTTCGGGCTCTGTCGAGTGGAGCTCGCGAGCGGGCGCCCGGAGGCGGCAGTGAAGCTTTGCCGCGACGTGTTGGTGCGCTTCGAGACCTCGACTCCACCGCCCGGGTGGCAGAGCCGGGTCGGCTACTACCTCGCGCAGGCGCTGTGGGACGCGGGGTCGCAGCAAGAGGCGCTCGACACCGCTCGCCGAGCCTTGGCGCTCGCGCTCGCGACCGACCCGACAGTGGCTCGGGACATCGACGGGTGGCTTGCCACGAAGTCGGTGGTGGGGAAGGACGAGCCCCCGCACGACGAGCCGCCCCTCTGATCTCCACCACGACCGGCGAGCCGCACCTCATCCCTCACGGCCACGGCTCTTCCGGATCCCGATCATCATTGCACACCGCCCGCTCCAAGCTGCACCCGCTCTCCCCCTCGACCCGCGCCGCCTCGATGCATGCCGGGCAGCCTTCGGGATCCTCGTGGCATGCGTCCACGCACGCCGCTTCGGCGCAGTGCACCAGCGCTCCGAACAGGCGGAGCGTGTCCGCGTCGGTGCGGTCGAAGCAGCGGTCGGCACATTCGAACGACTGGCTCAGATCGCAGTCGCCGAGGCACGACTCCAGCCCCGTGCAGGTCAGGGTCTTGACCTTGCCCGGCTCCACGCACCAGCACGCGTGCTGGCCCGAGGCCGTGGACACGCACGAGAAATTCACCAGCTCGCCACAGACGGTAGGGCAGTCGATCTCCGCGAGCGTCCCGTCGGCCGGCCCACAACTGGCCACTTTGTCCTGATCCAGACACCGGTCGTCGATCTCCAGCTCGCACGCCGAGGTGTCTCCCGTGCTGGTACCTCCTGTGTCCGTGTCGGTGCCGGTCGCCGTGGCCCCCGGAGCGGACTCGAGCTCGTCGAAGAAGTCGCAGCCGGCGCCCAACAGGCCCGTCAGGGCCCAAATCAGCGCAAGCCACTGCCGCGATCCTTCAGGCCGCATCGCCACCGATGGAACGCCCAAACGGTGAGCCGCCCAAATTTCTGGCCGAACCCGGCCAGCGAGTCGGGCGCCGCGGAGGTCAGGAAAAATTTTCCGTGAGTCCGAGGACCGGATCCTCGGCGCCCGATCCGAAACCGGCTATGCTCGGGATGACCGATGCCTGGCACGGAGCCTCACCGGTGAACGACGGCGGCAACGAGGTCCACGTGAGGCTCAGCGAGCTCGAGATTCGCTCAGAATTCCACGCGCGGACCATGGAAGAGCTCGACGCCGTGGTACGGGAGTTCGCCGAGCGGGTATCCCGCCTCGAGCGCGAGCTCAAGGATCTGCGGAGCCAGCTCGAGGTGCTCGGCGGCGACCCCGACGACGAGGATGGCGAGGACGGCGGCCCGGTCTGACCTGGCGAGTCTGGACTCGGGCCTGGGCTAGCCACGGCCGCGTCCCCGTGGGATCGATCGCGCCGTGAACCAGGGCCGGCTCTCGTTTCGCGCCCCGCCGCCGCGGCAGCCCACGGTGTGGACCGTGGGTCAGGTGGTGCGCGGCGCCAACCATGCGCTCGATCAGCGCTTCTCGCTGCTGTGGGTCGAGGGCGAGCTGACCAATCTCAAGCTCGGCAGCAGCGGCCACGCCTACTTCACGCTGGTCGACGACGAAGCCGCGCTGCCGGTGGCGATGTGGCGCAGCAGCGTGGAGCGGCTGCGCTTCCGGCTCGAGACCGGGCAGGCGCTGCGGGTGCAGGGGCGGCTCGGGATCTTCGCCAAGCAGGGGCGCTTCCAGCTCTATGCCGAGCGAGCCGAGCCGGCAGGGCTCGGTGCGCTGATGCTGGAGCTCGAGCAGCGCAAGGCCAGGCTCGCCGCCGACGGCCTGTTCGACCCCGAGCGCAAGCGGGCGCTGCCGCGCTGGCCCCGGGTCATCGGGGTCGTCACCTCCTCCCACGGCGCCGTGATCCACGACATCCTCGAGGTCGCGCGGCGCCGCTGCCCGAGCCACGTGGTGCTGTCGCCCGCGGTGGTGCAGGGGCCCGAGGCCCCGCGCTCGCTGGTGCGAGCGCTGCAACGCGTGTGTCGCTGGCCCGGCGTGGGCGTCGTCATCATCGGCCGCGGCGGCGGCTCGGTGGAGGACCTGTGGGCGTTCAACGACGAGCGCCTCGCCCGGGCGGTGGCCGCGTGCCCGGTGCCGGTGGTCTCGGCGGTGGGGCACGAGGTCGACGTGTCGATCTGCGATCTGGTCGCCGATGTGCGCGCGGCCACACCCTCGCACGCGGCAGAGCTGGTGGTGCCCGACCTGCCCGCGGTCGCACACCGCCTCGACGCGCTGGCCCGCCGCCTCGCGCGTGCGCTCGAGCGCAGCAGCCTCGATGAGCGCGCACGGCTCGAGGGCGCGCGATCGCGGCTGCACGGTGCGGGCCTGCGGCTCCCGCAGGCCCAACGCCAACGGCTCGAGGCGCTCGAGCACCGGCTGCATGCCCACCATCCGCAGCGTCGCCTCGCCCACGATCGCCGGCGGCTCGAGGGGCTCGGCACCCGGCTGCGTGATGCAGGCCACCTGCTCGTGCCCGCCGTACGCCGCCGCCTCGATGCGCTCGATCGGCGGCTACGGGCCGCGGGGTCCGCCGCGCCCAGCGGAGCCCGCCTGCGCCTGGCCCGGGCTGCCGGCGCGCTGCAGGCCCTCTCGCCGCTCGGCGTGCTCGAGCGCGGCTACGCCGTGGCCACCGATGCCCACGGCCGCGCGCTCACCGACGCCCATACGGTCGAAGTGGGTGACCCGATCGCGCTACGCCTGCACCGGGGGCGCCTGCGCGCGCGGGTTACGGGGCATGACCCCGAGGCCGGCGGCGAGGGGTAGGTCCCCAGCACCGACGCCTGCTACGCTCCCCCCGGCCATGATCGAGCTCCTGTCCAGCCCCGAGGCGTGGATCTCACTGCTCGTGCTCTCCGTGATGGAGATCGTGCTGGGCATCGACAACATCGTGTTCATCACGATCCTGTGCGGGCGGCTGCCTCGCGAGCGACAGCTCGCGGCGCGGCGGCTGGGGCTCGGGGTCGCGCTCATCTCCCGGCTGGCGCTCCTGCTCGGGATCTCGTGGGTGATGCACCTGCAAGACGAGCTGTTCACGCTGGTGATCCCATGGACGGGCAAGAACCTGATCCTCGCGGTAGGCGGCCTGTTCCTGATCTACAAGGCCACGCGCGAGATCTACGAGAACGTGGAGGCGCCTGGCGAGCACGGCGCCTCGCTCGGCTCGGACGCTGCCCTGGCCGCCGAGCGCCCCAAGGTCAGCTTCAGCGGGATCATCCTGCAGGTGATGATCCTCGACATCGTGTTCTCGCTCGACTCGGTGATCACCGCGGTGGGCATGGCCAAGCACGTCCCGGTGATGGTGGTCGCCATGTTCATCGCGGTCGCCGTGATGATGGTGTTCGCGGGTCCCGTCGGCGACTTCATCGAGGGGCACCCTTCCGTCCGAGTGCTGGCGCTGGCGTTCCTCGTGCTCATCGGGGTGATGCTGGTGATCGAGGGCACCGGCGGGCACGTGTCCAAGGGCTACATCTACTCGGCCATGGGGTTCTCGCTGTTCGTGCAGATGCTCAATCTCCGCATGGATGCCAAGCGCACTCGCGAGCGGCAGGAGGCCGCGGCCCGCATGGACGGGATGTCGTGAGCGCGAGCGCCCTGGCGTTCGGCGTGCTGGGCGACCCGGTGGCTCACTCGCGCTCGCCCGCGATGCACGGGGCGGCCTTTGCCGCGCTGGGGCTGCCGCATCGCTACTTCGCGTTCCACGTCGCGCCCGCGGCCCTGCCGGCCGCGCTCGCCGGGGCCCGGGCGCTGGGCCTGGGTGGGCTCAACCTCACCGTGCCGCACAAGCAGGCGGCGGTGGCCTTGGTCGACAGGGTCGCGCCCGAGGCCGCCCGGATCGGCGCCGTGAACACGGTATGCATCGAGGGCGGAACGCTCGTGGGGCGCAACACCGACGGCACGGGCTTCCTCGCGGGCCTGCGCGAGCTGCCGGGGGGCGGCCCCTCCCGCGCGGTGGTACTCGGCGGCGGCGGGGCGGCGCGGGCAGTGATCGACGCCCTCGTGCACGAGGCACGGGCCGAGGCCGCGTGGGTGAGCCGCAGCCCCGCCGTGCTACCGCCGGGACCGTGGCGCTCGCTCGGCTGGGACGCGCTGCCGGAGCTGCTCCTCGACGCCGATCTCTTGGTCAACGCCACCACGGTGGGCATGAAGGGCGGGCCCACGGGTTTCCCCGCGCCGGTGTCCGTGGAGCGCCTGCCCACCGGGGCGCGGGTGGTCGACCTCGTATACCCGGCCCCCGTCGAGCGAGGGCTCGTCGCCGCGGCACGGAGCCGAGGCCTTGCGGCGCAGGATGGGCTGCCGATGTTGTTGTGGCAGGGTGTGCGGGCGCTCGAGGAGTGGCTCGCGATGTCGCTGTCGCCCGAGGTGGTGCAGGCCATGCGATCGGCGATCGACCCCGTGCCCACACATCGGTAGGAATTCCGCGGCCGAGGTCCTGTCGAGATGTTCAGGTGCGATCCGATCGCACCCGTTCCAGCGCCTCCCCACTGGCGTCCACCACCCGAGCCGAGATCGAAATCGCGGCTTTCTTGCTCGGAAGGATCGGGTCCGATAGGCCGGGTTTCACGACCCTCCGCGCGACGTCCGTCGCCAGAGTCGAGGGCACGACAAGAGACCCCATGGCGCACTTCGAGCTCGAGGATTGCTTCCCGGATCAGGCCAAGATCATCGTCATCGGCGTGGGTGGGGCCGGCGGCAACGCCGTCAACACCATGATCGAGCACCAGGTCGAGGGCGTGGAATTCGTGGCCGCCAACACGGACGTGCAGGCGCTCGACAAGAACGCCGCGCCCACCCGCCTCCAGCTCGGCTCGGGCATCACCCGGGGCCTGGGGGCCGGGGCCAACCCCGAGCGCGGCCGCGAGGCGGCGCTCGAGAGCGTGGCCGAGATTTCCGCCGTGCTCAAGGGCGCCGACATGGTGTTCGTGACCGCCGGCATGGGTGGTGGCACGGGCACCGGGGCCGCGCCGATCGTGGCCCAGGTGGCCCGCGAGTGCGGGGCGCTGTGCGTGGGGGTGGTGACCAAGCCGTTCCGCTTCGAGGGGCGCCGGCGCGGCCGGATGGCCGACCTCGGCATCGAGGCGCTCGAGCGCTCGGTCGACACCCTCATCACGATCCCCAACGATCGCCTGCTCGACGTCACCAGCAACAGCACGAGCCTGCTCGAGTCGTTCAAGCTCGCCGACGAGGTGCTCCAGCACGCGACCCAGGGCGTGTCCGACCTCATCACGATCCCGGGCATCATCAACGTGGACTTCGCCGACGTCCGCACCATCATGTCGGGCCAGGGCCGCGCGCTGATGGGCATGGGCATCGCCAGCGCCGAGGGCCGGGCGGTGGCCGCGGCCCAGCAGGCGATCAACAGCCCGCTGCTCGAGGACGTCACCATCGAGGGCGCCAAGGGCATCCTCATCAACATCACCTCGGGCCCCGACCTCAAGCTCCACGAGGTGGAGGAGGCCGCGTCGCTCATCCAAGAGGCGGCGCACGAGGACTGCAACATCATCTTCGGCGCGGTCATCGACCACAACATGGGCGAGGCGCTGCGCATCACCGTCATCGCCACCGGCTTCGACCAGCACCAGGTGGCCGACGAGGCGCTCGAGGAGGCGATCAAGACCCACAGCGGGCGTCGCCGCCAGTCGCAGCAGCTGTTTGCCACGGGCATGCTCGGGCCCGGCGGGCGCGAGACCATCGCCCGCCCCACCGCGCGCCAGACCAGCCTCATCAACGGCCAGCTCGGGCTGCCGATGGCCGCCGCTGCGCCGCAGAAGGCCGCTGCTGCGCCGCAGAAGGCCGCTGCTGCGCCGCAGAAGCCTGCCGCGCCGCAGAAGCCTGCGCGCCCGCAGGCGCCAGTGGCCGGCGAGGCCGCCCCGAGCGCGGGGGCTCGTCGCGGGACGCCTGGGCCTGCGAGCTCGCACACCGCGTGGAACCGCGTGGAAGGCAACGCGCCCGATCCGTCGGAGATCCCCGCGTTCCTGCGTCGTCGCACCGAGGACAGCGGCTTCCTGCGCTGAGCGGATGCGTCGAGCGACGCAAGCAACTTCGAACGAGCAGAAGGCGGCTCCCGAGTGGAAGCCGCCTTCTTCGCATGGGTAGTCGTGCGCGAGCCGTGGCCCGCGTTCGGCTCACAGACTCACAGATCGTAGGGACGCACGGTGCCGCGCTTGTTGCCGTTGGCGCGGGCGACGGCTGCCTCGAGCAGCTCGTGGACCTTGTCGGAGATGGCCTGCACGAGCTCGCCATCGCTGCGAAGGCCGGCCTCGCGGATCACGTCCTTGACCTTTGATCCGACGACGACGACCTCGCGGGCCTTCTTGGCTGGGGCCGCGGCTGCTGCTTTCTTCTTGCTGGATTTCGCCATGGGGTTGTCTCTCTCCTCTCGGGGGACGGGCTCGCTTGGTTGCTTTCGGTAACGGTCGAGGCGGCGCACCCGAGACGCCGCGCTCGCGATCATAGGCGAGCCGGATCGCGTGGCAAGGCCGATTCCAGCGAATTCGTGCGAATTCCCGGCCACCCGGTGCCACACCGGCGGGCCCGATCGTCCTGCCCCCACCACCTGCCGCACCGACCGGCGCCGCGGTCCTTCGTTTTCTTGCGTTGATTCGCGGAGGAGGCTATTCCGAAAATCGGCCTCAAAACGGCCTTGGGACGCGATTTCCGTGCAGTTTCCACGTCTAGCCAGCCGCTTTGCCCGACGCCGCCCGGACCCCCGTGCCGCGGGGAACCGGCGTAGGCAGGGCTCCGGTGCGTACCGTGAAGTCGCCGCGACCGAGGAGGCCACGACCCCCCGCGAGAGCGTGGGAGGCCGCCGGCTCGGACGCCTGGGCCCCCCGGGAGCGGGCTCCGACGGGGGCCGTCGGGCCAAGCGCCCCGGGATCCTGGGCGGCCGGCTCCGGCTTCCAGGCCTGCCTTGGCGGCCTCTCCGGGGTCGGACGCCTCTGGCATCCGAAGGCCTTCGGCGCTCCCAGGTCCGCGACGAGGGCTCGCCTCCCGTGGGCTGGGGCCGTCGCGTGCTGTTCTTGGGGCTGCGCCTGGGGATCGCCGGGTCGCTCGCGTGGGGCCTGCTCGTGGGGGTCCGCGAGGGCTATGCCTACGCGACCACCTCGCCGCGCTTCGAGGTGCGGGGCCTGGTGTACGAGCCCACGCCCCACGTCGACGACGCCCGCCTGCGCGAGCTCTTGGCCGTGTCGCCCGGGACCAACATCCTCTCGCTCGATCTCGAGGAGCTCGCGGCGCGCGTGGTGGAGGATCCGTGGGTGGCCCGGGCCAAGGTCGTGCGGGTGCTGCCCGACAGCCTGCAGGTGACGGTGGAGGAGCACGAGCCCCGCGCGGTGTTGCTGCTCACCGGGCGCCTCTTGCTCGTCGATGGCGAGGGCATTGCGTTCAAGCCGCTCGAGGACGGCGACCGCGGCCGCCTGCCCGTGATCACCGGCTTCGACGACCCTGCGCTGCAGAGCGACCCCGAGGCCGCGCGCGAGCGGGTGCTGCGGGGCCTGCGGGCGCTCGACGCCTACGAGGCCAAGCGGCGCCCGCGGCTGTCCGAGCTGAACGTGGGTGACTTCGGCGACGTCACGCTCTACACGGCCGAGCTCGGCACGCAGCTGCGGCTGGGCCGCGGCGATGTGGAGCCCGCGCTCGCGCGCTTCGACGCGCTGCGGGCCGCGCTCGGTGAAGAGGCCGAGAAGCTCGCGCTGGTGCACCTCGACGGCGAGCGAGCCCCGGGCCGCCCCGATCGGATCGTGGCCAGCTTCTTTCCGGCCAAGCAGGCGCCGTCGCTCTTGGCCGAGGCCGAGGCGCGCGCGGCCGAGAAGGCCGCCGAGCTCGCGGCAGAGGCCGAGCTCACCGGCGCCGGGGCAATCCCCGGAGCCAGTGCGAGCGCCGGGCGCAACGACAGCAGGGGCAGGCTGCCCAGGTACGAGTGAAGCGGGACTCAGGGGAGCAGGAGACGACCATGGCGGAGGTGGGAGAGATCATCTGCGGTCTGGACATCGGGACCACCAAGGTGGCGGCGCTGATCGGCGAGGTCACCGAGGCGGGCATCGAGATCCTCGGCGTGGGCACCAGCCCCTCGGAGGGCCTGCGGCAGGGCGTGGTGGTCAACATCGAGGCCACCACCAACAGCATCGCGCAGGCGGTGCAGGAGGCCGAGCAGATGGCCGCGGCCGACGTGCAGTCGGTGTTCGTGGGCATCGCCGGCGGCCACATCCGCGGGTTCAACAGCCTGGGGCAGGTCAGCATGCGCTCGCGCGAGGTCGAGGACATCGACGTCGCACGGGTGATCGAGCAGGCCAAGGCCGTCAACATCCCGCTCGATCGTCAGATCATCCACACCGTGCCGCTCGAGTACATCATCGACGGCCAGGGTCAGATCCGCGATCCGATCGGTATGAACGGGGTACGCATGGAGGTGCGGGCCCACGTGATCACCGCCGCGGTCACCTCGGTGCAGAACATCGTCAAGTGCTGCAACCGCGCGGGCCTCGAGGTCATGGAGGTGGTGCTCGAGCCGATCGCGTCGTCGACCGCGGTGCTGCACGACGACGAGAAGGACCTCGGCGTGTGCCTCATCGACATCGGCGGTGGCACCACCGACGTGGCGGTCTACAGCGAGGGCAGCAACGTCTTCACCTCGGTGATCGTGATGGGCGGCCACCGCATCACTCAGGACGTGGCCCATGGGCTGCGCACCTCGGTGGCCGAGGCCGAGGCGATCAAGCGCAAGCACGGCTGCGCGCTCATCAGCATGGTGGAAGGCGACGACCTCATCGAGGTGCCCGGGGTAGGCCCCCGGCCGCCGCGGGAGTTCAAGCGTCGCTTCCTGGCCGAGATCATCGAGCCGCGGGTGGAGGAGATCTTCCTGCTCGCCCAGCAGGAGCTCGTCGCCAGCGGCTGCGCCGAGCTTGCCGCCAGCGGCATCGTGCTCACCGGCGGCGCGGCCCAGATGGAGGGCATGCTCGAGATCGCCGAGGACATCTTCCAGATGCCCGTGCGCAAGGGCTTGCCCAGCGGGGTCGCCACCGCCCGCGCCGGCCGCACGAAGGTGCGTCTGACCGAGGGTGGGTTCGCTGGGATGATCCAGGATCCCAAGTTTGCCACCGGTGTGGGCCTGGTGCTCTATGGCGCCGCCCACGAGCCGCTGCCCGTCGACGTCGCCGCCCCGCGGCCCACCGGTAAGCCCCGTACCGCCGAGGACGGGCCCGGCATCGCGCGGCGCCTGACGAGCTGGGTCCGCGAGATGTTCTGATTCGTGGTGGCTGTGCTCTAATCCCGCTCGTGAAGCACCACGAGCAGAAGGTCGAGGCCGCCGACGGAACCCCGCTGCACGTCGAGCGGTGGGAGCCCCAGGGCGAGGTCCGGTTCGTGGTGGTGCTGGCGCACGGCGGGGCCGAGCACGTGGGGCGCTTCGATCGGCTGGCGCGCATGTTCGGCGCGCAAGGCGGGCTCTGTTTCGGCCCCGATCACCGCGGGCAGGGCAAGTCCGGCGGGCGCAAGGGACACGTGAAGTCGTTCGAGCAGTACGCCGCCGACCTCGGGCAGGTGATGCAGGCCGTGGCGGCGGAGCTGCCCGCAGCGCAGCGGCCCGATGCGATGCCTTGGTTCCTGTTCGGCCACAGCATGGGCGGGCTCATCAGCCTCACGTACCTGCTCGAGCAGAGCAGGGGGCCTGCAGCGACGGACCAGCCCGCGCTCGCGGGCAAGGTGCAGGCTCTGCCGCTACGGGGGGCCGTGATCAGCAGCCCGCTCATCGAGGTGGCGGTGAAGGTCAATCCCATCAAGCGCTGGGTCGGCCTCATCGCCGCCAAGCTCTGGCCGACGCTCGCCCTGCCCACCGGGATTCCGCCGAGCGCGATCTGCCGCGATTCGGCCGAGGTGGCGCGCTACGAGCGAGATCCCCGTCGCGTGGGGGTGGTGACCGCCGGGTGGTTCGGCGCGATGAATCGCGCCACCGCGCGCGTGCGGGCCGAGGTGGGCAGGATCGAGCTGCCGTGCCTGTGGTACGTGGGTACCGGCGACACGATCTGCAACCACCAGGTCTCGCTCGCCACGTTCCGCTCGATCTCCGATCCCGACGCCCACGGGCAGTCGATGCACGTGTTCGATGGGTACTACCACGAGCTTCACAACGAGCCGGAGAAGCTGCGTGCGCCGGTGCTCGACCTGGTGGAGGGGTGGGTGCTCGAGCGCGCGGGGCTGCGCAAGGCGTAGCCCGGCTTGGTGCGGCTCACGGCACGTTCGTGCGGATGCTGTCCACCGCGTGGACCGGCGCGCGGTCACCCGCCATCAGGTGCTTGATCGCCGACAGCACCATCCGCTGCTTCTGCAGCATGCTCTTGCCGGTGAACTCCGCCGAGGTCACGTCGATCTCGTAGTGTCCGCCACCCCCGGCCACCATCACCATGGCGCCCGGTATCGCTCCCTCCACGGCCTCGCGGATCGCGTCGTGCACGGAGCCCTGGAAGTCGGTGGGGTGATGCGACATGCCGGTTAAATACCGCCACGCCGCCGCTCGGCGCCAGCGTCTCGCTGCGGATGGCTCAGGCTCGCCCGAGTCGTTCGAGCAGCCGCGGTCCCACCCGTGTGATGCTGCCCGCGCCGAGCGTGAGCACCACGTCGCCTGCCGCCACGTGCTCGGCCACGCGCTCGGGCACCCGCTCGAAGTCCTTCTCCACCACCACCGCCCGCGCCGGGTCACGCTCGCGCACGCGCTGCGCCAGCGCGTCGATCGTGACCCCTGGCAGCAGCGGCTCGCCCGCCGAGTAGATCTCGGTGAGCACCACCAGGTGTGCGTGGTCGAGGCAGGCGATGAAGCCCTCGAAGTTGTCGCGCAGCCGCGTGAAGCGGTGTGGCTGCAGCACCGCCACCAGCCGCCGCTCCGCGTAGCACTGCCGCGCGCCCGCGAGCGTGGCCGCGATCTCGGTGGGGTGGTGCCCGTAGTCGTCCACCACCACCACGCCGCGCGCCTCGCCGCGCACCGTGAAGCGCCGCTGTACGCCTTCGAAGGTGGCGAGCCCGCGGCGGATCACCTCGGGCTCCACCTCGTATTCGTCGGCGATGGCGATCGCGGCGAGGGCGTTGCGCACGTTGTGGATGCCCGGCATGGCCAGCGAGAATTCGCCGCGGTCGCGTCCACGCACGACCACGCGGAACCGCTGGCCGTGGCCGTCGTGGGTGACGCTCGTGGCCACGTAGTCGGCGGTGGTGGCCGTGATGCCGTAGGTGGTGAAGCGCTTGCTCAGGCGCGGGAGGATCGAGGCGACGTTGGCGTCGTCGAGGCAGATGGCGGCCATGCCGTAGAACGGCACGCGATTGGCGAAGCCCACGAACGCGTCGAGCAAGGCCGGCAGCGAGCCGTAGTGGTCGAGGTGCTCGTTGTCGATGTTGGTGATCACCGCGAACGTGGGGGTGAGCATCAGGAACGAGCCGTCGCTCTCGTCGGCCTCGGCCAGCAGCACATCGCCGCGGCCGAGGCGGGCGTTGGAGTCGAAGGAGTTGACCTTGCCGCCGATCACCACCGTGGGGTCGATCGCCGCGGCATGCAGGATGGCGGCGACGAGCGAGGTGGTGGTGGTCTTGCCGTGCGAGCCGGCGATCGCGATGCCCTCCTTGAGGCGCATCAGCTCGGCGAGCATCTCCGCGCGGGGGATCACGGGGATCTTGCGCTGGCGAGCCGCGACGACCTCGGGGTTCGAGAGCCCGACGGCGCTCGAGATCACCACGACGTCGGCATCGCCCACGTGATCGGCGCTGTGGCCTTGATGGACGGTGGCTCCGAGCCGGGCGAGGCGCTCGGTGGTGTCGGAGCCCGCGAGGTCGGTGCCGGTGACGCGATAGCCCAGGTTGAGCAGGACCTCGGCGATGCCGCTCATGCCGATGCCGCCGATGCCGACGAAGTGGATATGGGTGTCGCGCTTGCGGAACATGGCGATGGGCGGGTGGACGGGGGAGGGTACCGGCGGGGGGACCTGGGGGCCAGTGGTGCTGCGCGAGGGAAAGGGGGCGCCGCGAGCGAGTCGCGACGCCCCCTTCGTGGGATCACGCGGAGACGAGCATCTCTGCGGTGGTTTCGGTCACCGGCGGCAGCTGGAGGCCGGGATCGGTGACGGTGCTCGGATCGAGCAGGTCGTCGGTCGAGTCGTCGATGGGTCCAGAGCGGCGGCTGCGGCGGGGGTAGAGCGACGGGACGATCTGCAGCACATCACCTTCGGCCCAGCGCAGGAACGTCACGGCGCGCTGGGCCTGGGCGTAGACGCGGGTGAAGGCGGTGAAGGCCTGGGCTCGGACGTGGCGGCGATCGGTGGGGGTGGCGAGCGGGTTGGGCCGGACCTTCTCGCGCTCGGCGAGCGCATCCTGCAGCTCCACGGCCAAGGTGATCGCGCGGTCGACCATCACGCGCGTGACCAGGGCATTGTCGCGGATGCGGTCCCACAGCTCCTCGAACAGCCGACCGAGCGCGAGTAGGTCGTCTGCGGTGTCGGCATGGCCTTGACCGCTGCGGATCGCAGCCACGCGCTCGGCCGAGACCAAGCCGACACGTGCGAGCAGCTCGGCAAGGCGCAGCATCACGTCACGCAGGGGGGTGGCCTCCGCGAGCAAGGCCGGCAGCGGGTCGACCGTGACACCGGGCTCGGTGGCGCGCTCGTGCGCGTGCAGCAGGGCGAGCGCGTACGCGCGTAGCTGCCGTATGGGCCGAACGTCGAGCTCCGGGAGCTTGGCGATGGTGGGCATGAGCGGCTCGAGGTTCCGGGCCGCCGCAAGGCCGCTGCGAACGGCGTGGGGGACGTCGAGGTTGATCGGGAGGAGCGCTTCGGCGGGGATGGCCTCGATCTCGGTGCGGAGCTGCTCGAAGGCGGCCTCGGGCGCGGGACCGGGGGCAAGGGTGGGGGTGGAGACGGTGAGCGATTTGTTCTTCCGTGGCATGGGTAGGTGTCGACGGTGAAAGGGTGTCGACCCTCCTTGGCCGGCTTGTCGGCCACCGTTCGAGGGCGTTGCGTGGGTTGGCGAAGAAAATTGGGGGGGCAAAGAAAAAAAGTGAGAGCGGTGGCAGCGGGAAGTCCGCGGAGTGCACGTTGGTGCCATGGGGGGAGCTTGGATAGGCTCTGGCGGGTCCGTAGGTGGTCGCAGCGGAGCCTGGATAGGCTGCGGCGGGTCCAAAGATGGTGTTCGGGGAGCTTGGATAGGCTCTGGCGGTCCGTGAGTGGAGGGTGAGGGGTAGCCTAGACAGGCTGCAGCGGGCCCGGGATGGTGATCGGGGAGCGTAACTAGGCTCTCGGCCTGCGGCGGGGGTGAGGGGCGAAAAGCCTGGATAGGCTTGGACGAGCCCGGGGATGGTGGCGGGCGGGCCTAGATAGGGTCTGGCGGGTCCGGGGTGGTGGTGGTGGTGCCTCGATAGGCTTCGGCGTGGGTGGGGAGTCGGTGGGTGAGGAGCTTAGTTGAGCTCTGGCGGTGCGAAGGGAGAGGGAAGAGGGCCTAGAATGGCTCGCTCGAACAGCAACGGGATCAGCTTGGTCCTCGTAGCCTTGTCGAGCCTTTTCCCACCCCCGGTCGTCTGCTACCTAGGCCACCACCTTGGCTCGCCGCAAGGACACCACCCCGAGCGCCCCACCCCCGCTCGACGACGACCTCCTCTCGCAGCACCTCGCCACCGCCCTCGAAGCCTGGTTCCGCCGCGACCATCGCGACATGCCATGGCGACGCACCCGTGACCCCTACGCGATCTGGGTCTCGGAGATCATGCTCCAACAAACCCGCGTCGAGACCGTCGAGCGCTACTTCGACGCCTTCCTCGCCCGCTTCCCCACCGTCGCAGCTCTCGCCGCGGCCGACGAGCAATCCGTGCTCCAGGCCTGGAGCGGCCTCGGCTACTACCGCCGTGCCCGCCTCCTCCACCGTGGCGCCCGCCACGTCGCGGAGCAGCACGCCGGTCGCGTCCCCGCCGCTGCCGACGACCTGCGCTCGATCCCCGGCATCGGCGAGTACACCGCGGGAGCGATCGCCTCGATCGCCTTCGACGCCCCTGTCCCCCTGGTCGACGGCAACGTCGCCCGCGTGCTCTCGCGGATCGAAGCGATCGAAGACCCGCGCGAGCAATCCGCCACCGCCCGTCGCCACTGGCGGCGCGTGGCCGGGATCCTGCGCCATGGCACGCCGCGCGTGCTCTCGCAGGCGCTGATGGAGCTCGGCGCCACCGTGTGCACGCCTCGCTCGCCGCAGTGCCTGCTCTGCCCCGTCCGCGCCCACTGCCGCGCCCAAGCGGCGGGCCTCCAGGCGGAGATCCCCACGCCGCGCAAGAAGCCCGAACAGCCCACGTCCCAGTGGCTCGCCCTCGCAGCCACCTTCGAGGGGCGTCTCTTGCTCGTACGCCGCCCCGCCGAGGGCCTGCTCGCCGACCTCTGGTGCTTGCCGCTCGTCCCGGCCGAGAGCAACACCGCAGCGATCGATCGCACCGCAATCGAGGCCAGCTACACCACGCCGGTGCGCTGGGCCGACGCCCCGCTCCCCGCCGTACGCCACGTGTTCACCCACCGCATCTGGGATCTCCACCCGCTGCTCGGCCAAGCGACCCTCCGGCCAGAGTGGCGTCACGCCCCGGTCGATCGCCAGTGCCTCGTCGCCCCCGGCGAGCCCCCTCCGGGTGGCTTGCCGCGCGTGACGGAGAAGCTGCTCGAGCGCATCGGCTGGCAGGCCCCACGGGCACCCGAGCCCCCGCGCAGCCGGGGGCGCGCATCGGATCCCGCGCCTCCGCCGGATCCGACACCGCCGAAGCGACAGCCCAAGCGCAAGCCTCAGCGCCGCGTGTAGTACGTCCCGCGCCCCATGCCGTGGCGATCGAGGTACCCGTGCTTGACGAGCTGCCCCACGTGGAACCGCAGCTTGCGTCGGCTCACCCCGGTCTGCTCCTCCAGCGCCTGCATCGTCGCCTCGCCGAGGTCCTCGACCACGGGCAGGAAGAATTCCGCCGCCTCGTCGAGACTCATGCGGTCGTCCACATCGACGGCCGCCGGCTTGTGCCGCCCGGCCTTCTTGCTGTTCTTCTTGCCGGCGGCCGAGCTCGCGCGCACGGGCTCGGGCTCGGGAGCCTTCTTGCCCGCGGCCTTCTTGCCTGGCTTGCTCACCGCCTCCTCGACGACCTTCTTGCCCGGCTTGCTCGCGAGCTTCTTGGAGCCCTTCTTGCCGGCTCCTCGCATCGGCTCGGGCTCGGGAGCCTTCTTGCTCGCGCGCACGGGCACGGGCTCGGGGGCCTTCTTGCCCGCGGCCTTCTTGCTCGCGGCGGCCGCCTTCTTCTTTCTTGCGGCGACGCCCTTCGCCTCCTTGGCCGCGGCGACCTTGCCGGGCTTGCGGCGTGACGTCGGCTCCTGGACCTCGAGCACGAAGTCGTCGTCGTCGTCGTCGTCCTCGTCGTCCTCGTCCTCGTCGTCCTCGTCCGCGTCCGCGTCGCCCTCGTCGTCGACCTCGACCTCGGCCTCGCTCGCCTCGACCGTTACTCCCGCGGCGCTCTCGCCGTTGGAGGCCAACAGCGCCTCGGCGAGGTCGGCGAGCGAGAGGTCTCCCATCTTGTCGCTCCAGCCGAGCGCCTCCGCGGCGTCGATGATCTCTCCGAGCGTGGAGTCGGGGTTGATGCTGCCCCCGATCGCCTCCAGCACGGCGCGTCGCTGCTCGGTGTCGAGGTGCTGCTGCAAGCTGCTCTCGAACCCCACCTGATTGCCTTGCACGGCGCGGCACCCTAGCAGCTTTGCCCGGGGCCGACCAGCCGGTCCCGGCGGCCGCCCCGGCGTCCCCCGAACGCTACCCCGCGGGCTCGGCGTCCGTGGAAACCTCGCCCTCTTCCGCCGTGTCCTCGCCCGGTTTCTTGGGCATGGGCAAGTACTCGTCGATGGGGGTCTGTCGCTTGCCGCGGATGCGGCCCTCGGTCACGCGTACGGGAATCGGCTCCACGAGCTCGAACTTGTAGCCGCGCGTGTCGATCCGCATGTTGTAGGTCTTGCCCTCCACGTCCAGGTTGCGGCGCACCCCCACGTCCACCTGGCCCTGGCGGGTGTACGCGCGGTGCTGCAGCACGAACGAGAACAGCCGCACCGCGTCCATGTTGTAGAGCCGGTGGCAGCCGTGGGAGAACCGCCGCAGGATCGACATGTAGTCGACGCTGCCGTGGGTGCGGATCCCGTTGTCGAGCTCGGCGCGGACGCTGCCGTCGTCGTTCTTGACCTGCTTGACGTGATAGGCGGCGACGAGGCCGTAGGCCGAGCGGTAGCCAGGGCCGATCTCGGAGTAGTTGACGCCACGCACGAACTTGCCGTTGCGGTAGTGCCCCTCCACGAGCTCGTCGGCGGGCGCATTGTTCGGCGGGATCCACACCGGCGCGGCCATGATGTCCTTCCACACCCGCGGGCCCACGTCGGAGTTCTTGTACTTGAGCATCTGCTCGCCCTCGTTCATCTCGGTGCGCCACGAGCCGATCGTGGTGCGCCAGTGCACGAGCGGGATCTGCTGCCCTTCGTAGTCGACGTACACGGTCAGGTACGGGAACTGGCCGCGGGGCTGCCCCTGCTTGTTGCCCGCCTCGTCATACGGGAAGTCGTACCAGACGTCACCGCGATCGATGGTCGCCGTGAGCTTCATGTCGTCGGAGTAGTAGGCCGGCCGCTCGGGCAGCTTCACGGCCACGAGGAGCTGCTCGAAGTCGCCCTTGCCGCCCTCGACTGCAAGGTCGGAGAGCGCGGCGAGGCTGGCCTTGGCCGACTCGGGCGTCTCGAGGCCGAGCGCCTTCACCACCGCGGCGGTGTACTCCTCCACCAAGTCGGGCAGCGGGTGCTCCTGCCCTGCCGCGTCCTTCCAGCGGAAGTCCGACTTCCAGCGCGCGGCCGAGCCGTCCTCGACGACGCCGGTCGACATCACCACGCGCTCCTCGATGACCCGCAGGAGCCGCTGGTGCACGGTCTGGTCGGCGGTGAGCCCCAGCATCGCGAGGTTGTCGTTCTTGAAGTGCCCCCAGCCCTTGATGTCGTGCTTGCGCTCGAAGTTGGCGAGCGCGTGGGTGGTGGGCGAGTCGTAGACGCCGGGGGTGAACTTGCCCTCGCCTGCGTCGCCATAGAACAGCTTCTCGCAGCGGAACCGGCGCTGGGCGTGATCGATGATGTCGACGACGTCCTGCTGCTCGCGCCAGCGCGAGTGCTCCTTGGCGGTTCGGGGATCGGTGGCCGCGGTCGCGAGGTCGGCGGGCGCGGCGGGGTCGAGCCCGGCCTTGCGCATCTTCTTGTCGAGCACCGCCTTGCGGTGCCGCGCTTCCTTGTTGCGCTTGGTCTGGCCCTTGGTGCGGTAGGCGATGGTGCCCTTGTAGCGGCCGAACACGCTCGGGTCGAAGCCGGCTGCGTCGAGGCAGGGCTTGACCTCCGTGTCGAGGCTCGACCACTCGTCCTGGATCACCGCGAGCGTGGGCGGGATCCCGTAGAGCTCGAGGTGGTTGTGCTCGTGCGGTCGGAGCTCCTCGTCCCAGTGATTGACCTTGTCGTTGGCGAGCCCGATGTACTTGTCGCGATAGATGTTGGGTCGCTCGTCGTCCTGGCCCGGGGTCTTGGTGCTGAAGATGAAGGGCGTCCAGCCGTTGGACAGATCGATGATCGCGTAGCCACGAGCCTCGGCTGCCCCGATGGGGAGCGTGGCTGGTGCACCGCCGCCCCCGGCGGGAAATACCCATGCCACGCCGCCGGGGTGCTCGCGGAAGCTGTGCTTGCCGATCGGCCCGAGCTCCGCCTCCGACGGGATCGCAGCGTCGCCGGTTGCCGCGGGATCGCTCGATCCATTCGCCACCCCGGCCTCGGGATCCTCGCCTCCGACCGGCTTGGTGCCGGAGCAGGCTCCGACCGCCAAGGCCACTGCCATTGCCAATCCCCGCACGACCCCGCGCCGGGTCGCCCCGACGGTGGCTCGTCCTCGCCCCGCATGCAGCGTGGCGAGCAATTGCCCCTTCCGCTCGTTGTCAGCCATCGTCCTCGCTCGATGCTACCGTGTGCAGGCTCTACGCGCCAAAGCCGGGCCCGATTCCGGCAGGCTCCAGGGCGCTGGCACGAGCGTGCATCGCTCGTCGGGGTGGCGCGGGGTCGCCCAGCGGGGCATTCGTGGGCGGCCCTCCCGTGCTGTTTCGACCCACTGCGTCCAAAGGGGTTTCGGACGCGAAGGCGGCCGACCTTGCAAGGCTGCCAAAGACCGCACGACTCGGGTCCCGCGCCCCGGCGTGGCCGCCCTCCCCCGCGTCCAGGCCGGCCCGCGCCGCTGGCGAGCAGGGCGTGGGAACTTTACATCAGCGCGCCGCCGTGCCACGGTCCGATCCAGCAATGCAGCCCATGAAGATGCTTCGGTTGGTCCTGGTCAACGGCGCAGCGATGGGGCTCGGCGCGGTCGTGGCTACCTCGTGCATTGGCGTCGACTACCCGCTCGTGGCGTTCCGTTGCAATCCCAAGCAGGAGAGCAACTGCCCCGACACCCACTTCTGCTGCTCGGACGATCCGGCGGCGCCCGGCGGCGCCAAGCCCGACTACGCGATGAAGAACATCGACGGCGGCGAGAAGCCCTACTTCTCCGGTGACAACAATGGCCTGGGCGTGTCGGGCATGTGCGTCGAGGTCGACACGATCGTGGGCCAGGGGCTCGTGGAATTCCCGGCGGCCAACTGCCCGATCCCGTGCAACCCCACCTGGGAAGACGATTGGATCGACGACGTGTGCGGCACCGCGCGCGTGTGCTGCCAGACGGTCGAGCTCGAGGCCAAGGACTGCGTGATCGACCCCGATGCCGGGATGTACCGCCCGGTCACGGGCCATGACATCGGTGTGGAAATCCCGGGTGGCGGGGGCGCCGTGATCACGGACTGGAAGCCCGACGCCCACGCGACGCACCAGGATCCCAATGGTTCGAGCTGCCTCGCGCTCGGCGGCGGCAACCAGCAATCCGAGGTGTTCCAAGACTGCGTTCGCCAGCTCACCGTCGCCAATCAGCGCGGCTTCTGCATGCAGCTCGCCGCGGGGCAGGGGTGCCCCACCTCGCCCGCGGCCGGCTACGTCGACGCCTGCACCAAGCTCAACGCGGGCGGCACCGTCCCCATGTAGCGCCCACGGCCTCGCGCGGTTTGGGCGCAGTAGGGATCTCGAGCACGACCCCGGTCCAGGTTCGAGCGGAATCCGCGCTACCCTCTCATCCTCACGAGGCTGCACCGGCGGAGGAGCCCGCCGCGCCGGGTCGCCGAGGTCGGGGTGATCGGTCCGGGGTTGCGGCGGAACCGGGGCACCTCATGCTTGGGCCCCGCTCCTCGGGTCGCCCGGCCCCCGAGCCCTGGCCTTCGGCCTTCGGGTAGCCGGGTCCACCCGCTTCCATTACATTCGGGCGCTCTCGTCAGCAGGTCTGCGCAGACCGCACACCTCGGAAACCTCGGCCATGGCAGCAACCACCAAGAAGAAGAGCGCCAAGCAGGCGACCAAGAAGAAGGTCGCCGCCAAGAAGGCTGCCGCCAAGCCGGCCTCGCCGGGCGCATCGAGCTCCGAGGACGCGGGTGACCGCGACGTCGCCGAGCCCGTCGTGGGCAAGAAGACCGCGGCCAAGAAGAGCGCCGCCAAGCCCACTGCGGCCGAGGCCGCGACCGAGGCCGCGGCCAAGCCCGCGGCCAAGAAGACGGCCAAGAAGACGGCCAAGAAGGCGGCCAAGAAGACGGCGAGCAAGGCTGCGTCCGGCAAGAAGGCGGCCTCCAAGAAGGTTGCGAGCAAGGCCGTGGCGGTCGACGCTCCCGTCGCCAAGCTTCCTTCGGGCAAGGGCCGCCAGCTCGTCATCGTCGAGAGCCCGGCCAAGGCCAAGACCATCAACAAGTACCTGGGGTCGGACTTCGTCGTACATGCCTCGGTGGGCCACATCCGCGACCTGCCCCAGAAGGCGCCCAAGGGGGTCAAGCAGCCCGTCCCGGGTGTCGACATCGAGAACGACTTCCGCCCCACCTATCAGGTGCTCGCCAACAAGGCCAAGACGGTGGCGGAGCTCAAGCGCCTGGCCAAGCAGGCGAGCGACGTCTGGTTCGCGACCGACCTCGATCGCGAGGGCGAGGCGATTGCCTGGCACCTGGCGCAGGAGCTCGGCATCCCGCCCGGCACGGCCAAGCGCGTGGTGTTCAACGCGATCACCAAGGACGAGGTGCATCGGGCGTTCGCCAACCCGCACCCCATCGACGTCGCCAAGGTCAATGCGCAGCAGGCCCGGCGCATCCTCGATCGCATCGTGGGCTACCAGGCCTCGCCGCTCTTGTGGAAGAAGGTGGCGCGCGGGCTCTCGGCCGGCCGTGTGCAGTCGGTCGCGGTGCGGCTCATCGTGGACCGCGAGCGCGAGATCCGGGCGTTCGTGCCCGACGAGACCTGGCGCGTGAATGCCCAGCTCGCGCTCGACGAGAACGCGGCCGGCAAGCTCGGTGCGGCGTGGAACAAGCTCCTCGCCACCACCGACGAAAAGGGCAAGGGCCCCACGCTCAAGTCCAAGAACGCATGGCTGGCCGAGCATGGCGGCCTGCTCGCCGAGCTCGTGGAGGTGGGCGGCGAGCGCTTCAACCTCGGCTGCAAGGCCGACGCGCCGCGCGACCTCTCTGCCGAGGTCACGAAGGTCGCCGAGGCGGTGGGCCTGGTCGACGTCAACGTCACCAGCACCGAGGACCCCGAGGGGCGCGGTCCGGCCCGCTTCCGTCGCACGGTGAGCGGTCGCGTCGATCCCAAGGCGCGCTACGAGGTCACCTCCATCGAGACGCGGCGCTCGAGCACGCGTCCGTCGGCGCCGTTCATCACCTCGAGCCTGCAGATCGCGGCCGCCAACCGGCTGGGGTTCTCGGCGCAGCGCACCATGCGAACGGCGCAGGCGCTCTACGAGGGCGTGGAGGTCCCGGGTGAGGGCCAGGTGGGCCTCATCACGTACATGCGTACGGATTCCACCAACATCGCCCCCGAGGCCATCGCCCAGGCGCGCCAGCACATCGGCGCCTTCGGGGCCGCCTACCTGCCGGACAAGCCCAACCTCTACGCCTCGTCCAACAAGGCCGCCCAGGAGGCGCACGAGGCGATCCGGCCCACTTCGGTCGAGCGCACGCCCGAGTCGCTCGCGGGGTCGCTCAGCCCCGACCAGCTCAAGCTCTACGACCTCATCTGGCGCCGCTTCGTGGGCAGCCAGATGATGCCCGCGCAGTGGGACGCGACCGCGGTGCTGCTCACGCGCAAGGATCGCAAGACCGGCGCGGTGCTCAAGGCCACCGGTCGCGTGCTCGCGTTCGACGGCTTCTACCGCGTGGTGGGCGTGCCCACGGCCAGCGACGAGCAGACGCTGCCTGCGCTCGCCGAGGGCCAGCGGGCCGCGCCGTTCGGCATCGACGCCGAGCAGAAGTTCTCGAGCCCGCCGCCGCGCTACACCGAGGCGTCGCTCGTCAAGACGCTCGAGTCCGAGGGCATCGGCCGCCCGTCCACCTACGCCTCGATCATCTCGGTGATCCAGGACCGCAAGTACGTCGAGCAGCTCGACCGCCGGTTCTACGCCACCGACCTCGGCGAGGTGGTCTCCGACAAGCTCATGGAGGCGTTCCCCGATCTCATGGACGTGGGCTACACGCGCACCATGGAGGCGCAGCTCGACAAGATCGAGGGTGAGAGCGCCGACTGGGTGGCGATGCTGCACGAGTTCTACGGGCCGTTCGCGCAGGCGCTCGAGAGCGCCCACGACGTGATGACCCACGCCAAGGCCGAGACGCAGGCGGCGGTCTACAAGTGCCCCAAGTGCGGCTCGCGAACGGAGTACCGCTTCGGTCGCAACGGTCGCTTCCTCTCGTGCACGGCCTACCCCGAGTGCGACTACTCGGCGCCCATCGACCGCAAGGGCCGGCCGCTCCTGCCCGAGCTGGTCGACGTCGTGTGCCCCGAGGATGGCTCGGCCATGGAGCTACGCAACGGACGGTTCGGTCCGTTCCTGGCCTCGGTCGACTACCCGAAGACCACCTACGTCATCAACCTCGACAAGCGCGGAGGCCTCAAGCTCCCGGTGCCGCCGCCGTTGCTCACCGAGCTGCAGTGCCCCAAGTGCGAGTCGGCGCCGCTCAACCTGCGCCGCGGCAAGCGTGGCCCGTGGCTCGGCTGCTCCACGTTCCCCAAGTGCCGTGGGCGCCTGGCGTGGACCACCATCGACGCTGACGAGCAGAAGCAGCTCGAGCAGAAGCTCGTGGCCCACGAGCGTGCGAATCCGGTCCCGGTGATCACCCACCGCGACGGCTCGCCGATCGCAGAGGGCACGCCGGTGGTGGCGCTGGTGATCCCCGGCGGAGTGGCCGAGCTCCAGCTGCACCCCGAGGCGGTGGCGGAAGTGTCGGGCCCCGGTGGAGCCCCGGCCAAGGGTCTGCAGGGGGACGGGGTGGCGCGGGTGTAGAAGGGCCTCACCGCCCGTCCATGCGCGTGTCGAAGCCCGGGAACTCGCCGGTGGGGTCGTCCCAGATCGCCTCCACCTGATCCACGCGAGCAAACGGCGGCCCCTCGTCACAGAACCGGCGCAGCGCCACGAGATCCTGGCGCGGGCCCTCGGCCACCACGCTCACCGAGCCGTCCTGCTCGTTGCGCACCCAGCCGCGCAGGCCGAGCGCACGCGCCTGCTTGCGCGTGGCGGCGCGGTAGCCCACGCCTTGCACGCGGCCACGGATGCGGAGGCTCAAGCGGGCGTGAGCGGTATCGTCGATCATGGGGCGGACCTGCGCGATTGCGCTCCATGATACCCGAGCCTGCGCGATCGTGCGCAGCAGGTCAGCGGGCCAGTGGGCCGTGTCGTCGCTCGCGGGCGCCGATCACGGCATCCAGGTCGCCGCGTCCGGAGCCTCGGCCATGAGCCAGTCGCTGAGCAGCTGGCGATCTTCGGCGGCGATCGAGGTACCGTCGCCGACGTCGCAGTAGTAGGCCGGTGGCATGGGGTTGGCTTCGAGCTGTAGCCGGTCGAGCATCCGCGTGTAGACGGGCGTGCCCATGTAGCTCGTGCGGATCTCCGCGATGGTGGAGAAGTGCACCATGCCGGCGTAGGAGACGACTCCCATGATGAGATCGCCCGGATCGACCTCGTGGCAGCCGCAGTTGTTGGTCAGCACCTCGCCGATGTCCGGCGGGATCTGGCCGGCGTTGGTGCCGATGTCATAGGGGTTGGGAGCCCCGGGGGCCACGTCCGCGAGGCCGCACAGCACGGGCTCGGCGGGGCCGGTGGTGCTCTCCTCGCTGGGGGTCGTGTCCGCCGGCGTGTCGGTGGTGCTGGCACCGTCGTCACCACCGGGGAGCTGAGCACCGGCGATCCAGCCGAGGATGACCGCGTTGTCGAGCCCGGGCATGAGACCGCTCGGCATCTGCACGCCCGAGGGTGGGCTGGGGAGCAGCTTGAGCGCGAGGTAGCTGCCCTGCACGTTGCCGAGCTCGACCAGCGGTAGGTCGCTCTGCGTGGACGAGCCGCCGACGATGGCCGGCGCGGCGGTGGCGGACAGGTCGAGACCGCCTTGCTGGCTGGCGGAGTCGTGACAGCCGCCGATGGCACACGAGCGGTCGAACGCGGCTTGCACGTCGGTTGGGATGCTGGCCGGACCCGAGCCGTCGTCGAGCTTCTCGAGCTGCGTGCAGCCGGGCAGCACGAGACCCAGGGCAGTGATGCTGGTGATGCGGGAGATCGTGATCATGACCGTGCGCCTCACTGGTTACTTGCCCTCGCTGGCCTTGGCCGCGGCCTTGGCCTTGCGTTTCTTGGGCCCCTTGATCGCGAACTCGCGTGCGAGGTTGAAGCCGAGGAAGAAGTTGGCCTTGTGGAACGGGTTCTTGCTCGTGACGTCGGCCCCGAACGGGTTGCCGGTCTGCCCGCCCGGTGCGTAGAGGTTGGTGGAGATCTCGCGGTTGTTGGTGAGGAACACCTGGAAGAAGTGCTTGGCGGTGCGGAGCGACCCGCCGATCGACCATGCGCCGATCTTGGTGCCGTTGGGGTCGGCATCGCCGCCCCGGTAGTAGAACGCGTTGGGCTTGCCGCCGTCGGGGATCGGCAGGAGGTACTCGAGGTCGAGGCCCCAGCGCTTGCGCTTGTCGAGCCACACCGTGGAGGCGATGCCCATGGTCAGGGTGTCGCGGCGGTCGTTGACCGGCACCGGGTTGCCGTCGCCGAAGTCCACCAGCACGCGCGAGTTGTGGTTGGTGTTGAGGTGGTAGCCGAGCTCGACCATGGTGCTCCACCGGTCGAACCACAGCCGGCTCACCAGGAGCTGGAAGTCGCCCACCCACGGGTTGGCCACGTCGAAGTCGCGCATCCACCCGAGCGCCACGTAGCCGCCGAGGCTCAGCGCGCGGCCGTCCTCCTGCCGCAGCGGGATGTACTTGACGCCGGCCTCCCACGCCTTGCGGGAGTTGGCGCGCCGTAGCTGCACGTCGAGACCGTCGATGATGCCGTACTGCAGGCCCATGATCATCGACACGCCCGCGTCGAGGCCGAATGCGCCGCGCTCGGTGCCGATGCGGCCGAAGCGGTGGTCGATGCGGTACTGCAGCGTGCGCTTGCCGAGCGTGGTGGTGGTGGGCAGCGCGATCTGACTGGTGCCGTTGAACGGCTGGCGACTCTTGGCCGGGGCGCTTCCACCACCGCCACCACCTCCGTCGGTGATGGTGCCGCCACCGCCACCGCCACCGCCACCAGTGCCCGTGCCGCCACCACCGGTACCGGTGCCGCCGGTGCCACCGTCGGTGGGCGGGGGCAGGGCGGCGATCCAGTCGGCCACCGCCTGCAGCTGCTCGGGCTTGAGCGGGTCGTCGCCGAGCGGCATCACCTCGCCGTCGAGGCCCTCGCCGCCCTTCATCTTGAGCAGGAGGTACGAGGCATCGGGGTTGCCGGGCACCACGAGCGGCTTGCCGGTGGCGACCGAGTTGATCCCCACCAGGCTCGAGAGCGGCACGGCGAGGTCGACCCCCGACGGATCGGACGCGGGGTTGCCCCCGCCCGAGTGACACGAGGTACACCACTCGTCGAAGATCTCCTTGACCTTGGCCTCCTGGGCCGGCTCGGGAGCGACGTAGGCGAGGGTGGAGAAGGCGATGGCGAGAGTAGAAGGCAGGGCCATGCTCGCAGGCGAGGATACGTCAGGTGGCGGGGCGGAAGACAGCCGGTCGGTTTCTGGGCAGGTGAGCCCGTGCGCGGTTTCGGGTAGCATTCCTGGTCATGCAGACCCCCTCTCGCGTGGGCGCGTTGCCCGGCTTGCTCATGGCGCTCGTGCTCTCTACTGGACTCATCGTCTGCGGCGGGGGGCCCCTCGCCTGCGGCGGGGCGAGCAAGGACGGTGCGAGCGAGAAGGAGGGCGAGGCCAAGACCCCCGCACCGGCCAAGGCCGAGGACGGCAAGACCGAGGACGGCAAGGGCCCCGCCGACGTCAAGGCGGTCGATGCCAAGGCCGAGGACGGCAAGGCCTCCGCCGATGGCGCAGCCTCGGCCGACGGCGGTGCGGTCCCGACCACCGCGGCGGACGGTGGGCCTGGGCCCGGTACGGCGAGCGGCCCACCACCCCCGGCCACCAGCGGGCCGGCCGATGGTGGCGGCGAGACGGGGGCCGACGAGACCGCAGGCGAGACGGGCGCTGTGGTCGATGTGGAGGCGCTGCTCAAGGAGATCAAGGGCAAGAAGACCAAGGACGCGCGCGCCACGGCGGCGGTGGCCGAGGCCGAGGCCGGGGGCGCCGAGCCGGCGGCGCTGGCCAAGGCGCTCGTGGCTCGTGGCGAGGCGCTCTATGCCGATCCCGAGCGTGCGCGGCCGTTCTTCGAGCTGGCCAACGACAAGGATCCCAAGGCCCCCAACGCCGCGTTCAACCTGGCCAAGCTGGCGGTGGTGCCCGGCGACGTGGACGAGACCAAGAAGTGGCTCACGATCGTGCACGAGCGCAAGGGCAAGAAGCTGCTCAAGCAGATCGACTTCGATCCCATGTGGGAGATCGTCAAGGACGATCCGGACGTGCGGGCGATGCTGAAATGAGCGCGCCCGCACCCGTCCGGCGGGGCGTGCTGTTCGTGTGCCACGCCAACATGTGCCGCTCGCCGCTGGCGGCCGGAGTGTTCCGTCACCTGGTGACCGCGCGCGGGGCGGGCGAGCGCTTCGAGATCGACAGCGCGGGTACGTGGGCCGCCGACGGGATCCCGCCGCACCCACTGAGCGTGGACGTGGCGCGGCGGTACGGCATCGAGGCGGTATTGCTCGGCTCCGCCTCGCGCCCGATCGCGCCGCGCGACCTCGAGCGGTTCGAGCTGGTGGTGGCGATGGACCGCCGCAACCTCGCCGACATCGAGCGGTTGCGGCGGATCTCGGCGTTCGGCCCGGTGGTGGGGGGCTCGGCCAAGCTGTCGCTCTTGCGGCGCTTCTCGGACCCCAAGGCCAGCGGCCGCGAGGCGGACGTGCCCGACCCCGTCCGCGGCGGCCCCGAGCACTACGAGACCGCGTACCGCATCATCGAAGCTGGCTGCCGCGCATTGCTGGACGAGCTGCTGCGCTAGCCGGGATAGGTGATCTCGACCAGCGCGTCGGTGGGTACGTCGTGGAGCGTGCGGAGCTGGCCGTTGGGCCAGCGGATCTCCACGCGCTGCACGTGCCCCGCACCGAGCCCGAAGTGCAGGCGCAGCGTGCTGCCGCCGCCCATGTTCGAGCCGCTGCGCACCTCGTCCATGCGCGCGATGCCGAGCGTGTCGATCACCGTCACGCGCGTGCCGATCGCGTCGCGGTTGATCGGCCCACCGCCCGCGAGGTCGAGCGTGACGAAGTGGCGGCCGGGCCCGGTGGTGCCGGTGTTGTGCAGCAGGTGATAGCCCTCGCCGCGGTTGCCGATCACGAGGTCCACGAAGCCGTCGTGGTCGTAGTCGGCGTGCACGGCCCCGTAGGTGAAGCCGTAGTCGTCGGCGCCCGACAGCTCGCTCACGTCCTCGAACGTGCCGTCGCCGCGGTTGCGCAGCAGCCGGTTGGTCAGCTTGGGCCCGTTCTCCTGGGTGGCGAGGTAGAGATCGAGCCAGCCGTCGAGGTCGTAGTCGAGGAACACGGTGCCCCACGAGTTGGCGGCCACCTCCACGCCGGCCGCGAGCGTGACCTCGTGGAACTTGGCCTCGCCCTGCGCGGTGAGGCTCTGCAGGAGGTGGGTGTGGAAGATGTCCGAGAAGAACAGGTCGAGGTCGCCGTCGCGGTCGTAGTCGCCCACCGCCTGGCCCATGCCGTTGATGTCGAGGTCGGTGCCGGTCTCGCGGCGCACGTTGGTGAAGCACCAGCCCCTGCAGCCCGGGCCGTCGTTGCGGAACAGGTCATTGCCCCGCAGGTGGTCGTTGACCACGTGCAGGTCGAGATCGTCGTCGTGGTCGTAGTCGATGAACGTCATGGCGAACGCGGCCGTGGGGTGGTTGCCCGAGCCGATGAGCGCGCTGACGTTGGTGAACGTGCCGTCACCCTCGTTGTGGTAGAAGCTATCGTTGTCGCCGCCGTGGTTGGCCACGTAGAGGTCGATGAAGCCATCGCGGTCGTAGTCGCCCCATGCGGCCATCACCCCGTGGCGTTGATCCTGCACGCCCGCCGCGAGCGCGAGCTCGGTGAAGCCCATGCCGGCGTCGTTGTGGAACAGCCGGTTGGGGCCATCGCACGTGACATAGAGGTCGAGCCAGCCGTCGTTGTCGTAGTCGCCCCATGCGGGCCCCGCGGTCGAGGCCAGCTCGAGCTCGAGCGCTTGACCCGTGGGATCCGGCGCGAACGTCCCATCGCCGCGGTTGCGGTAGAGCACGCTCGGCAGCATGCCGCCGGTGACGTAGAGGTCGAGCCAGCCGTCGCGATCGTAGTCGCCCCAGGCCTGGCCGATCGCATGGTGACCGAGCGCCACGCCGTGGAGCGCGTTCACTCCGGCGGTGTCGCTCACGTCTTCGTAGGCCGGCCAGGTGGGCGGGGGCAGCAGCTCCTCGCTCTCGGTGGTGCCGGAGGCATCGGCGGTCGTGGAGGCGTCGGTATCGGAGCGGGCCGGCCCAGCAGTGCCGCTGGTGTCGGTGAGTGGCTCGGCGCCGTGGTCTGCATGCATGGGGCCGTGGGACGTCGACGCGGCCGTCGTAGGCCCGTCGCCGGCTTCGTCCGCGGGCGCACCGTCACCGGGTCGGGCCGGATCCGTGCAGCCGCCCAGCAGGAGCAGCAGCCAGAGCTCCCTCACGCGGAGGGATCCCAGCACCGGCGCACGAGCTCCCGACATGACCATGTCTACCGCACCAGCATGCCCGCGTAGCCGACCACTTGCGCGTAGTCGCCGCTACGCTCGCCAGAATTGCCATAGCGTACCAGCTCGGCCTCGCTGGCGCCCAGGGCCCGGGCCGCGAACAGGGCCACGGTGGTGGGCAGCACGCCGCACATGCTGATCCGGTGGCTCCGCACGGTGCGGTAGAGGCCCTCGGGATCGAGGGCCTGGATCCGCGCGAGGGCCATGCCGTCGAGCGTGGCAGCCTCGTCGGCCGGGATGTAGTGGGACATGTCCGTGCTCGCCACCAGCAGCACCGGCTCCTCGCTGCCTTGCACGACCGCGGCCAGGCCCTCGCCCACCTCGCGGCACTCGGGCAGGGACAGGTCGGCGAGACAGAGCGCGGCAATGCGAAGCTCGGGCTGGCGGGCCAGCGCGAACGGCAGGTGCACCTCGAGCGCGTGCTCGAAGCGGTGCGCCGCGCGATCGGGCTCGGCTCCGCAGCGCGCCCGGATCGCCTCGCCGAGCGCCTCGTCGATCGGCACCACGCCGGTGGGCAGCCGCCAGCCCCCGCTCGGCCAGAGCGAGCGGGGCACACCGCGACCCGTGTGGTTGGGGCACATGAGCACCACCCGCCGGGGCACGGCCACGCGGGCCCAGGTCTGGCCGGCGATCGCACCGCTGTACACATAGCCCGCGTGCGGGCCCACCAGCGCGAGCGCGGGCCGGGGCTGCGCCGTGGAGTCGAGCAGCTCGGCCACCTGCTGGCGCAACGCGCCAGCCTCACCGGGATAGAAGCGCCCGGCCACCGCCGGCTCGCGCAGGGTCGCGTCGATCGTCATGGTTCCTCCGCCACCAGCTCGCTGTTGCGTGGCACATCGGTGAAGACCTGCTCCTGGCCCGAGGCTGGCCAGTACACCCGTACCTCGGCCACCGGGTCCTGGCCGAAGCCCAGGCCGAAGTGGGCCAGCTTCTCGGGCTGGCCCATGAAGTGTCCGATCGAGCCTCCGATCTCGTGGAGCTGCTGAGGGCCGCCCTCGCTCACCCGCACGGTCACGCGCACGCCGAGGCCGTCGCGATTGCTGTGGGTGCCCACCGCTCGCACCCGCAGGTGGTCGTGCAGGTCGCCGGTGAGGTTCTCGAACAACAGCGGCCGGTCGAAGCTCTGGGCCAGGTACACGTCGAGATCGCCGTCGCGATCGTGGTCGAGGATCACCACGCCGCGCCCCTGCACGATGGCGTCGAGCCCCGCGGCCGCGGCCGCGTCGGCGCCGAACGTGCCGTCACCCGCGTTGATCCACAGGTGGGTGCTCTCGGCGAGGTGCTCGGTGAAGTAGTAGCCGCTCGTGGCCAGGAGCTCGAGGTCGCCGTCGTTGTCGGGGTCGAAGAACGAGGTGCCCCAGCCCCAGCCACCCTGGCCCACACCCAGCGTCTCGGCGACCTCGGTGAAGTGGCGGTCGCCGTCGTTGCGGTAGAGCCGGTTGTCCGGGGGCTTGTCGGGGTCGGTGATGGAGGTGACGTACCAGTCGAGATCGCCGTCGCCGTCGTAGTCGCCGTAGGCCGAGCCCATGCCGTTGATGTCGAGGCCCAGCCCTGCCGCCAGTGTGCCGTCGAGGAACGTGCCGTCGCCCTCGTTCCAGAACATCCGGCTGCAGTGAAAGTCGCTCGCCATGCCGAGCTCGGGCCAGCCGTCGCCGTCGAGGTCGCCGAACGAGGGCGCGAACGAGTACACCCCCGGCAGGTCCGTGCGGCCCATCCATACGTCGTCGATCACCACGCCCGCGGTCTCGGTCATGTCCTCGAAGTGGCCCGGCGCCGTGGCGCCGCGGTTGTGGAGCAGTCGTGAGTGCGATGGCACCTCGCCGAGCCCTGCGATCGTGCGCCACTCGCCGACGTAGAGGTCGGTCCAGCCGTCGAGGTCGTAGTCGCCCACCGCCACCGACATGCCCGCGTGCACGTTGCTGCTCTCGAGCGCGGCTCCGCGGTCCTGCGCCGCCTCGGTGAAGTGCCCGCTGCCGTCGTTGACGTAGAGGTAGTAGCGGTAGTCGCCGAGCGTGACCACGTAGAGGTCCTGGTCATCGTCGTTGTCGAGGTCGGCGAACGCCAGGCCCGAGGTGCCCCACGCGTGATCGAGGATCCCGGCTGCGAGGCCTACCTCCTCGAACGTGCCGTCGCCCTGGTTGCGGTAGAGCAGCGGGCGGCCCATGGTGCGCGAGACCATGAGGTCGACCAGACCATCGCCATCGTAGTCGGCCGCCGCCGCGCCGGCCGTCATGCGCTCGGGCAGGCAGAATCCGTTGGTCCCCGGGCCGACCTGGTCGATGAGGCAATCGGGCGACGTGTGCCACTCGCCATGGATGTGATCGATGCCGGCGGCGGCGGCCACGTCGACGAAGCTCGGGGTCACGACCGGCGGCACGGGCGGCGCCTCGCCGGTGTCGCTCTCGCTGCCGCGCTCGGGCTCACCGGTGTCGGTCGAGGCGGGCGGGTCGCGGCCGGGCTCGGCGGTGCCCTCGTCGGCTGCGGGCGCGCCGGTGCTGCTCTCGCTCGGGGCGGCGGAGGTGCTGCTCGGATCGCCTCCGCCGCCGGGCGCCGGCGCATCGCTGCACGCCCATGTCCCCGTGGTGATCGCGAGCGACCACCACGGGCCACGTCGCCGGGGATGCTCCCGCTCGCAGCGTCGGCCCCACGCCACGATTTCCTCGTTATCACGCCCTGGCGGCCCGCTCAACCGTTCCGGCCGCCGTGCGGGACGCCAAGCCTGCGCTCGGCGCGAGCCCCTCCGTTCGCGCCCGCCGCCTTCGATTGCTCGGAGTCGACCGGTGCTGCTCTACTCTTGTGCCCGTGTCCCGCTTCCTCCGCTACCTGGCGCCCAACCTCGTCACGTCGTTCGGCATGCTGTTCGGCCTCGCGTCGATCGTCGCCAGCATGGAGCACCGCCTGGCCGACGCCGGCTGGCTCATCATCTGGGCGGTGCTGCTCGACCGCGTGGACGGGTTCGTGGCGCGGCTCTTGCGAGCCACCAGCCCGTTCGGCGTGCAGATGGACTCGTTCGCCGACGCGCTCAATTTCGGGGTCTGCCCGGCCGTGCTGGTGTACTGCACGCTCGACGCGGTGCCGGAGCTCGGCCTCGACCAGGGGGCGGGCCGCATGCTGCTGCTCGGCGCGTGTGGGCTGTGGGTGCTCGCCAACGTGTTCCGGCTGGCCAAGTTCAACGTCATCACCGAGGAGCCCGGCGGCCACCACCCCATGTTCTACGGCGTGCCCACCACGCTGGCCGCGGGCACGCTGGTGATCTGGTACCTCGTGCTCCTTCGCTATTCACCGCTGGGTGTGAGCACCGGGCAGGCCGAGCTGATGTGGGGCCCGCGGCTGCTGGGCGAGGGCGTGGTGCTGCCCATGTCGGTGTGGGGCTACGTGCCCGCCACCATGCTCGTGGGCGCGTTCCTCATGGCGAGCAACCTGCCCACGCCCAAGCTCGGACGCCTGCCGAGCAAGGCGCTCACCGTGTTCGTGCTCGTCAACGTGCTGGTGGGCTTCGCCTGCGGGTTCGCGCGCGTGCTGCCCGAATTCATGGCGATCATGCCCTCCACGTGGCTCTTGGGCTCGCTCGCGTGGGGCCAGCTCTCGCAGAAGGCCAGGGCCGTGCCGCCGCCCAACTTCCTGCCCGTCGAGCCGGGCTCCGGCACGTAGCTCACCGGTTCGTAGCTACTGGGGCGGCTGGCCGAGCCAGGCGTCGCGGGCTCGCCGCTGCGGTGGCGTGAGCTGGGCTGCTGGTCGCAGCTCGAGCACGTACTTGCGCGCGGGGCTCTCGGCCAGCGTCAGCGTGCGCTCGAGCAGCCGCCCGCTGCGAAACAGCGCCAGCGTGACCTCGGCGCCCGGGTCGTGATCGGCGAGTCGGGCCAGCACGGCGGCGCGCGTGCGGGCCTCGAGGCCCTCGACGGCGACGATCTCGTCCTCGCGCATGAGCCCTGCCGCGTCGGCGGGCGAGCCGGGGACCACGTTGCGGACGCTCGCGGCCTCGGAGAGCTCGAGCCCGCTGTGGATCCGCTGGCTCCGCTGCGCCCGCGTCAGCTCGGCCTTCGGGCGGCCCTGCGCGTCGAGCCACGGCGCGGTTGCCTGCACCTCGATGCCGGCGCGCTCGAGGATCTCCGGCAGCGGCAGCTCCTCGGTGCCGTCCACGTAGCGCGCGAAGAACCACGCCATGTCCTCGCCTGCCTCGGCGGTGGCGGCCGCGATCACGTCGGCCTCGTCGATGCCGCGGCGGCTGGCGCCGTGGCTCTGCATCAGCCGCCGCAGGAGCCCGGCCAGCGAGCCCTCGCGCCCACGAGCAGCCGCGCGTAGCCGCAGCTCGAGGTCGAGCGCGACCCCGATGAGATCGCCCTTCTCGTAGTAGCTCACTGCCACGTTGGCGTGGTTTTGCGCCGGCTTGTACGCCTTGATCCACGCCTCGAACGAGATCGCCGAGATCGGGTCGTAGTTGCGCCCGGGCTTGGCCACGTAGGCGGTCCAGCGCTCGCCCAGCTCGCGCACGTAGGCCTCGCGGGTCACGAGCCCGGCGCGGAGCAGGCTCTGCGCCTCGATCGTCTCGGTGCAGCCCTCGTGCAGCCAGAGGAGCCGCGAGTGAGTCTCCTTGGCATAGTCGAACGGCCCGAGCGCGCGGTCGTGGATCCGCTTGACGTTCCACGCGTGGTAGAGCTCGTGCGCGGCCAGCCGTGTCGCGTGGGTGTAGCCGTCGTCGTCGTCGAAGTCGGTGCGGCGCAGCAACATCGAGGTGCTGCCGGCATGCTCGAGCCCGCCGCCGCTCTGCGGCGACACCCGCACGAGGAATACGTAGCGCTCGAACGGGAACCCGCCCATCAGCTCGCCCTGCGCCTTGGCCACCCGCTCGGCGTCGAACGCCAGGCGCTCCACGTCGATCGCGGTGCCCTCGACCCCGGTCAGCACGTACTCGAACGCCGCGCCGTCGAGGGTGAACCGCCGCACCGCCGGCGTGCCGAGCTCGATCGGCGCGTCCACGAGCGCGTCGTAGTCGGGCGCCGAGAACCGGGCCACGCCCGCCGGGGCACCGGCCGCGGCCGCGAGCGCGGTGTGGGCCGACCAGCCCGGCGGCAGCGTCACGTCGACCGTGGCCGGCCGTGCGAGCTCGCCCACCACGTAGAGGAACAGCGACGAGCCGAGCAGGCTCGCGTGGCGGTCGTCGACGTGGCTGGTGCGCACGCCGTCGTCGGCCGCGAACACCTGGTAGCGCACCGTGAACGGCTTGCCCCCGTGATCGACCCGCCACGTCTGCTTGTCCAGGCGCTCCACCGCGAGCACCCGGCCGCCCTTGGTGGTCTCGGCCCGCAGGTCGTAGACATGACGCGCGAAGTCCCGGATGAGGTACGAGCCCGGGGTCCACGCGGGCATTGCCACCCGCGTGCTGCTCCCCGCGGGCGCCGCGACCTCCATCGCCACGTGGACGTACTGCCGGTGGGGCGCCGTGATCTCGAGCTGGTAGCGCACGGTGGCCCTCGCGGAGGGCGGACGCGCCTGGGCGCCCCGAGGCAAGCCGCAGGCCGCGAGCACTGCCACGAGCACCATCAAGACCAGGCGAAGCGAGCGTACGGAGGCCGCGGCGAGCATGGCCGCGAGCATACGCCGGGCCCACCCACGACGAAGGCCGAGCCGCTCAGCCGTTCGAGCGGCAATCGGTGCTGCTGAGTCATGCGGAAGCAATGAGCATGCGCTAGTAGGACGAAGTCGAAGATCCTTGCATCGCCGAGCGGCCCGGGTTGCTGGTCGCGGTTACCAGCGCCTCGGAGGCGCAGCCTACGTCCCACTCTGCTCCACGAAATTCAACGAGTCCTCGGTTGCGTTCATGGTTCGGTGTGTTTATCCTTGGGGACAGGGTGCAGTGGGTCCTCCGCTGCAGGATCCGGGTTGGTCGGGCCGCCAACCCCCGCGGGAACGTCCGCGGGGGATTTTTCGTGCACGACGACATTCCTGTTTCCCCCACCCCAAAAACCCCCACTCCTGTACACACCGGCAGCGCCCTAATGCGCCTGGTTTGGATGCTCGGCCTGCCAGTGATGGTGCTCTGCGTCCTGCTCATCGCCGATCGACCGAAGTGGACCCTCGGGCGGCTCGACTTCGTGCTCGCCGTGCTCCTGGTGGCCGCCATTGCTGCACGTGCACTGGATGCCCTGCACTACGGCGGCACCACAGCGAGAGGCGATCCAGCGGATCGCCCACACGTGCTCGGCTACGCTGCGCGACTCGTACTCCTCTCCGCTCTCGCGTGGCTCCTCGCACAGTCGGTGGCGTTGTGACGCCGCCGCAGGCATCTCCGACCAAGGGCCTGCTCGAGCACGACCTCGGCATCGAGGGAGCGAGCGGGCCACCACGCCGGGCGGCACTCCGCTCGCTCGTAGCCTGCGTGCCGCGGGGCATGCTCGCCTTTCTGTTCACGTTCGGCATGCTGAGCGCGGCGACGCGTCCGCTCTCCGAGGCCAAGGCAGAGTCGACGGTAGGAGCGGGTAAAGACGGCAAGGGCGTCGCCCGGCAGGAGCAGGAAGAGCTTGGCCATCTCGTGCGGCGACCGTCGCGCGGGGGCGGGCAATGGGTACGCACGCACGCGGGGGTCCGGCCGTCTCGGTGGGTCGCTCCATCGAGCCCCGCTCCGTGCCCGCCTCGTTGGCAACGGCCACGCCGGTTCCCGCCGCCGGGCGACGACCACGACGACGCGTCGATCGGTTGAAGCAGCGATCCGCTCATATGTCCTCTCGCACTCACGGCCCAGGGCTGCGAAGGCGGGGCGACGACGCGATCCGACTTCCATCGGTGCCTCTGCATCCCTCGACGATCACCCTGCTCGATCCATCGATGTCGTACGCCAAGCGATTCCATTCGACGGCTCGTCCGTCCATTCCATCCGTTTCACCCAAGCCCACCGCCCGGCGCCCGACGGGATCGCGCCACGAGCTCCACGCCGCGCTCGACGGGGAGCTCGCGCTCGCAGAGCCCGACCACGTCGAGACCCGCGGGACGCTGGCGGCCGGCCTCGCTGCCGTGGCCATGCTACCGCTCGTGGGGTTGCTCCTCGAGCGCCTCGCTGAGGCATCGCGCGGGCTCGTCGCTGTGACCGCGTCGCTGCCCCTCATCGCGCTGCTGCTCGTCGCGGTGACGTGGCGCCCTGCCCGAGGAGGTCGGCCATGAACGACACGAGCCTCGTGGCCCTTCGCAAGTCGGTGGGCCCGCTGCTCTCGCCGCGGACGCTGAGCAACGACCTCGTCGCGGGGCTCGTGGTGTTCCTGGTGGCGCTGCCGCTCTGTCTCGGCATCGCGCTGGCTTCGGGTGCGCCGCTCTTCTCCGGGATCGTGGCCGGGATCGTGGGTGGCGTGGTGGTGGGTGCGCTCAGCGGCTCGCACACGAGTGTGAGCGGACCCGCGGCAGGCCTCACCGCGATTGTGCTGGTGCAGATCTCCGAGCTCGGCTCGTTCGAAGCGTTCCTCCTCGCGGTGGTGCTGGCGGGGTTCCTACAGATCGCGATGGGGATCCTGCAGGCGGGGACGCTCGCGGCGTTCGTGCCCACGAGCGTCATCAAGGGACTGCTGGCCGCCATTGGGGTGATCCTGGTGCTCAAGCAGCTGCCGCACGTGCTCGGGCACGACACCGACCCCGAGGGCGAGATGGTGTTCGAGCAGCCTGACCACGAGAACACGTTCTCGGAGCTGCTCGCGATGGTGGACGACCTCCACGTCGGTGCCGCGCTGGTGGGCCTCGGCTCCATCGCGCTGCTCGTGCTCTGGTCCCGCATCCCACGGCTCGAGAAGTCACGCGTGCCGGCGCCGCTGGTGGTGGTGCTGCTCGGTCTCGGCACTCAGCTCCTGCTCGCGTGGCTCGGGGATCCCTGGGCGATTGGCGACAGCCATCTCGTGCAGGTGCCGTCGCTCCGCGAGGACGGCCTGAGGGGGCTCCTGACCGTGCCGGATGTCTCGGCCTGGAACGACTCGGGGATCTATACGGCGGCCGTCACGCTTGCGATCGTGGCGTCGCTCGAGACGCTGCTCAACCTTCAGGCGATCGACAAGCTCGACGCGCAGCAACGAGCATCGCCGCCCAGCCGCGAGCTGTTGGCGCAGGGCGTGGGCAACGTGATGTGCGGCGTGCTCGGCGGGCTGCCCGTCACGTCGGTGGTGATCCGCGGCTCGGTCAACGTCTATTCGGGCGCCAAGACCAAGCTGTCGGCGATCGTGCACGGCCTGCTGCTCGCGACCTCGGTGCTGGTCTTGCCCGGCCTGCTCAACCAGATCCCACTGTCGTGCCTGGCTTCGATCCTGCTCGTGACCGGCTTCAAGCTGGCGAGCCCCAAGCTGGTGCGCCAAATGTGGCATGCCGGGCGCGACCAGTTCATCCCGTTCATCGTCACCGTGATCGCGATCGTGCTCACGGACCTACTCGTGGGCCTCGGGATCGGAATGATGGTGGCGGTGGGTTTCATCCTCGCCCGCCACTCGCGACGGACCGTGCGCCGGATCCATGAGAAGCACCTCGGGGGCGATGTGCTCCACTTGGTGCTGCCGATGCAAGTCACGTTCCTCAACCAGCGCGCGATCACCCGCGTGCTCGACGAGGTGCCGCGCGGTGAACACCTGCTGTTGGACGCGCAGCAGACCGAGTACATCGACCCGGACGTGCTCGCCACGATCCGCGAGTACCACGACGTGATCGCGCCCGCCCGGGGCGTACACCTCAGCATGGTGGGGTTCGACGAGGCCCACCGAATGGAGGACGAGATCCAGTTCGTCGACCACTCGACGCGCGAGCTGCAGGACAGGATGACGCCCGCGCAGGTGCTCGAGGTGCTGCGCCAGGGCAATCAGCGGTTCTACGAGGGGCGGCGGCTCGACCGCGACCTGGCCCGCCAGTTGGGTGCCACGGCACGCGGGCAGCACCCGCTTGCGGTGGTGCTGAGCTGCATCGATTCGCGCACGCCGGCCGAGCTCGTGCTCGACATGGGCCTGGGCGACATCTTCAGCGTGCGTGTGGCCGGCAACGTGCTCAGCCCCAAGGTGCTCGGCAGCATGGAGTATGGCACCGCGGTGGCGGGGGCCCGGCTCATCGTGGTGATGGGCCACACCCACTGCGGTGCGGTGACGGCGGCCGTGGACCTGGGGAGGACAAGGAGCGCGGCAGCGGTCACCGGCTGTCAGCATCTCGAACCGATCCTCAACGATATCCAGCGCGTGGTGGATCGCGAGGCCGCCGAGCACGCGGTCACGCTGCCGCCCGAGCGCAAGCGGGAGCTCGTCGACGACGTGGCGCGGCGCAACGTGCTCGAGGTGGTGTGGCGGATCGTGGTCGAGAGCGAGACGATCCTCCGCCTCGTAGAGGCAGGGCGCATCGCCGTGGTGGGTGCGCTCTACGACGTGGGCACCGGCAAGATGGACTTCATGCTCGATGAAGCGACCGGCCCAGCGATGAGGCATGGCAAGCACGGGGCGACGTGAGGCGTCCCCACGTCCGCGCCCCTCGGAAGTCTCGTTGGTGGTTGCTACCACGACTCGAGACGACCACTCTCGGGACGCTCATCGCTCCGTGACGCGCTCGGCCTCCTCCACCGTCTCGGGTGCACTCTGGACCGGCTCGGGCGACAGGGCGAAACGCCCCACGAGCACGGCCAGTCCCACTGCCAGCAACGAGCCCCCGAGGATCCCGAGCTTGGCCGAGACCAGCGCGGGGGAGTCGGAGAGCGCCAGGCCTGCGATGAAGAGCGCTACGGTAAAGCCCACGCCGGCGACGACGCCCACCAAGCCGACTCCGCGCCAGCCGACGCCGAGTGGCAGGCTCGCCAGGCGCAGGCGGACCGCCAGCCAAGCGGCGGCGACGATGCCGAGTGGTTTGCCGAGCACCAACCCCAGCGCGACCCCGGCGACGACGCGTGCGTCGGCGGCCGAGGCATCGACGACGACCCCGGCGTTCGCGAATGCGAACAACGGCATCACCCCGAGCGCGACCCAGGGGTGCAGGGCGGTCTGCAGCCGCTCCGACGGCGATCGGGCACCGGCGGGGACTGGCGCATCCGCAGGCAGCCCGAATCCCCGCTGGGGCGGCGTGACGAGCCCCATCAGCACTCCGGCCATCGTGGGGTGCACCCCTGAATACCAGAGCCCCAGCCATGTCACGATGGCCGGCACGACGTACGGCCACCGGCTGCGGACGCCGCTGTCGCGCATGCCCATCGCCAGGACCGTGCCGATCGCGGTCACCACGAAGCCCCGCGGCGCGAGGTCGTCCGCATAGAACACCGCGATGACGATGATGCCTCCAATGTCGTCGAGGATTGCGAGCGCCAGCAGCAGCACCCGCAGCGCCGGCGCGATGCGCCGCCCGAGCAGCGCGAGCGTGGCGACGGCGAAGGCGATGTCGGTGGCCATCGGGATCCCGAACCCGCGCCGCACGGGAGGGTCTGGGTTGAACGCGAGGTACACGAGCGCCGGAATCACCATGCCACCGAGTGCGGCGGCGACCGGGAGCATCGCGCGCCGCGGCTCGGCCAGCTCGCCCTCGTGCAGCTCGCGGCGGATCTCGAGGCCGACGAGGAAGAAGAACAGCGTCATCAGGCCGTCGTCGATGAACCCGTGGAGCGAGACGGTGATCGACCGACCGGCGCGCGTGAGCGTGACCGATCGAGCGAGCCAGTCCTCGTAGGCGGCGGAGTAGCCGGAGTTGGCCAGCGCGAGCGCGGCGAGAGCCGCGAGCGCGAGCACGAGCGCGCTGACGGTCTCGAGACCAAGGAAGCGCGTCAGCGGGCTCTGGCGGTGGATCGCATGGGCTTGGCTCACGGCGCCCCCGCTCGGGCGAGGAGCCAAGCCACCACGATGATGGGTATCAGGCGTGCTGCGTAGCCGATCACATGCGAGCGAGTGGCCGGCTCGTCTCGTGCGGTCGTGCCCCGAAGGTGCAGCGCATCCCAGGCCCGCGCGATGATGGCGAGCCCCACGAGCACGGCCAACGCGATGTCGTAGGCACCGAGGGTCTGCGTCGCGCGCTCGGTGATGAGCAGGAGCACGCACACCAAGGCGAACGGCACAGCAGCCATCCACGCCACACGCAAGAGAGCACCCCCCGTGCGCGGGGTAGGGGAATCAGAGATGTCGTCGACCACGTGTCGGCCTCCCGCGGACGTCCCGCGGGGGCTGGCGGCCCGACCAACCCGGATCCTGCAGCGGAGGACCCGCTGCACCCTGTTCCCGAGGATAGAGGCTCGGAACGCGGCTCGCAACCCTTGCAGGGGATTTCATGACATGGGCCTGCCGGCCACGTACGGCGCCTGGAATGTCGCATCATCGACGTCCGCCGCGAGCCCACGCCCGTCTCGGCTCGAGATCCTCGGTGAGCACGAAATGGCGAAGGCCGAGCTCCTTTGGGAGCTCGGCCTTCGTCGAGGCGGGTCCAAGCCTCAGCGCGCCCGAAGGTACCGCACCATCGGTCGCACGAAGAACAGCGGCACCAGCAGCAAGAAGCCCGCCCCGAGGCTCGCCACCGGGCCGTAGATCATCGGCGTGCCGGTGGGCGTGAGCAGGAGGTAGCTCATCACCGGGGCGCCGAACAAGCCCAGGCCATCGGCGGCCGCGATCGCACCGGCGGCCCCGAGCGCCAGCACCCCGAGCGTGCGGCCGCGAAGCAGCGCCGCGAGCCCCACCACCCCGAGCACCAGCACCCCGAGCTGCAGCGCCTCAGGCTGGGGCGCGAGCGCGTAGAGGATGAGGAAGGGTAGGGTGGTGCCGGCCGACTTGACCGCGCGGCGCATGAGGATGAGCGACTCCTCCTGGAAGCCCCAGCGCTCGGCCGTGGCCTCGGAGTGCTCGTAGCGCGAGGCCATGCCCTCGCCGAGCAGCAGCAACCAGATGAGCAGGTGGCTGCCGCCGAAGAACACGATGAGCGGCTCCATCCCGGTCTTGAGCAGCACCAGCAGCACGAGCGAGCCGAAGTTGCCGACGCCGACCGCGAACCAACGCGCCCAGAACCACTCGGCCGCGAGGCCGATGAACGCCAAGCCGTAGCAGAGGGCCAGGCCGAAGTAGGCGGCGAACGTCTCGTCGGGCCCGAGCCCCGCCGTCATGGCGAACTGCGTGACGTAGAAGCCGAGCAGCAACAGCGCAATCGCACGACGGATCCCGATCATGATGCGTACCTCGCCCCGGTCTCGTGGCAATCGAGCGTACGATGGCACCCGGGTGCGTGCAAAGGCCCGTGTGGCGCCACGGGCGCGGGATTGGGCCCCGCGGGGCCGCCCATCCGCGTTTTCGGGCCGTTCGTGCCACCCTGGGAGCGACCGGGGCGCGGTCGTGGCCGCGGGTGAAAGACCCCGCCGCAGGCGGCGTTGGGACCGTGCAAGCGGCTGCTCTCCCGCTGGACGAGGCCCCGAGACCCCCGGTAGCGTGGGGGCCCCAGGGGTGTCTCGGCACGGGATGGCGCCCCAGGACCCGTATGCGCATCACTCTCTCCTCGGCGCCCGTGGGCGTGCTGCTCGGCGTGCTGTTGCTCGGCGCATGCCGAGCGCCGGCCGCTCCCACGAGCCCCCCGGTGAGCGCGGCGCACCGCGGTGGCGTGACGTTCGTGCGAGCCCGCTGCGCCACGGCCAGCTCGTGCCTCTTGGGACAGGTGGTGACGGCCGAGACCGCGGCCCCGCTGTCGCAGGCCACCGTGTTCCTCGAGCGCGAGGACGAGGGCCCCGGCAGCGCGGTGCAGATCACCACCCTCACCGATGACCAGGGCGTGTTCGCGATCGAGGAGCCACCGGCCGGGCGTTACCGGCTGCAGGTGTTCAAGCGCGAGCGTCGGCTCGAGGTGCACGGGCTCGCGCTCGGCGAGCCGGGGACCACCATGGTGCCCGTACGGCTGCCGCAGGGGTGAGAGACCCGTTGTGCTTGGAGCACCCTCGGTGCTACCCCACGGCCGAGCTCGATTGGGGTCGTACCAAAGACCGTGCCGGCTCATCCGCCTGAGCACGCGAGTCGAGAGGACACGGTGAGCTCGTTTGGGGAGCGCGTGCGACGTAGCTCGACAAGGCCTACAGCGGAATTCGCCCGCGGTAGAAATTTCCGTATGCTGGGCTTGCATTCGGGCGCTCGCACCATAGGTCAGGACCGGCTACGCCGCGCTGGCGCATTGCCGATCACTCCGTTGAGCCGTGACCGAGCGCCCCATACCCGACGACGTCCTGGCACTGCTCCACGATCGCCTCGCAGGACTCGACGAGCTGGAAACCCTCCTGCTCGTACGCCGCGATGCGGGCCGAGGCTGGACGGCAGCAGAGATCGCCGAGCGCCTCGGGCTGCCCGAATCGTCGAGCGCGGCCGCGCTGGCGAGCCTGTGCCGCGCCTCGTTGCTCGGGGCCCAGGGGGCCGGAGCCGTTCCGAGGTACGTCTATCGACCACATGAGCCCGAGCTCGAGCGGACCGTATCCTCACTCGCGGAGGTCTATGCAGACCGTAGGCTGGAGGTGATGCGAATCCTCAGCATCAGTGCGCTCGACCGGATTCGCTCGGCCGCGGCGCGGACCTTTGCCGATGCGTTCGTGATTGGTCGACATGGGAGGAAACAAGATGGCTGAAGCGGTCTACACGCTGTGCGCCATCACCAGTTTGGTGTGCGCCGTGCTGCTGTTCAAGGGCTACCGAGGCTCTCGCTCCCGTTTGCTCTTCTGGAGCAGCCTGTGCTTCGCAGGCCTGGCCCTCAACAACACGCTGTTGCTCATCGACCTCTTGACCGGCTCGTTGATCGATCTGCGACTGCCGCGGACGGGGACCGCGGTCGTTGCGTTGGGCATGATGCTGTATGGCTTGATCGAGGATTCGCGATGACGGACGGCTGGGCCACGTCGCTCAACTACTTCCTGCAGGGCGCGGCCGCCATGGGCTGCGCGGCGGCGGCGCTGTTCTTCGTCCGCTATTGGCGAACCACCCACGATCGCTTCTTCCTGTTCCTCCTGGTCGCCTTCTTCGCACTTGGGCTCAACTGGATTGGCTTGGCGGTCGTACAACCAAGCCAGGAGAGCACGCACTGGTTCTACCTCCTGCGGCTCGTGGCGTTCGCATCGATCATCGCCGCGATCGTCGACAAGAACCGCCACGCCAGGCCACCCGCGTGAGCGGACCCGTCGATGGATGCATCGTAGAGTCGCTCACGGAGGCGGCTCCTCGTTCGCCAGCGCGGCCAGGGTGGCGGCCAGCGACTGGAGCACGTCTCGCGCCGCTTGAAGCTTTTCGGGGGGGATGCGCTCGATCACTCGGCGGAGCTCGGCCTCGACGGCGTCTTCGGTCTCGCTCGCGAACGCGCGCCCCTTGTCGGTGAGACCCAGCAGGGCCCGTCGCCCGTCGCGTGGATCCGACCTGCGACGGACGAGTCCCTGACGCTCGATGCGATTGACGATGCCGGTCAGCGTGCCCGGGTGGACGTCGAGCAGCTCTGCGAGGTGGCCCGAGGTGATCCCGGGGAATCGTCCGACGATTCTGAGGACGAGACGCTGGGTGGCGGTGACGCCCGTCGTGGTCTCGGAGTGCTTCGACCAGCGCTGCCATGCGTGATCGACGGCCCAGATGAGGCGCAAGAGCTCGACGGCGTCAGTGAGCGCAGGGCCGGGCTTGCTTTCCTGGGTCATCGAGCCACCCGGTGGCGGGCTTCGGGCTTGCGGCGAAGCTCGACCAGCGCCTGCAGCAGCTCGTCGATCTCGGACTGCTTCGAGATATAGTAAGATGCGGCCGAAGTGCGCTTGGCCTCGATACGGATCGTCAGCAGGCGACCCGGCTGATCGAGCGCAAAGACGTCCTCGTCCGTCTCGTCGTCACCGACGTAGATCGCGGTGTCGCAGCCCAGGCGCTCGCGCTCGCGCTCGAGCGCGATGCCCTTGTGCGGGGCATTCTGGGGGAGAATGTTGACGACCTGCTTGCCGCCGACGATCCGCACGTCTCCCAGCGCCGCGACCGCTTCCAGCACCGCGGCGCGTGCCTTCTTCTTCTCGCGTGACTGGCGGTAGTGGACGGCCAGCGAGTAGATCTTGTCCTCGATCCATACGCCCTTGAGCGGCAAGAGCCGGGCGCTCAAGCTGGCGCGCCATTGCCCGACCTTCTCGATGATCCCGTCGTTGCCATGCCACGGCTCGAGACCGTGATTGCCGATGATCGCGTGGATCTCGATGCCCGTGAGCCGCCGGAGCACGTCGTCCTGCGCCCGCCCGGAGATCACGATGGTCGGGTAGCTCTCCGCCGCTCGTGCGAGGAGCCCTCGTGTCGCCGGACGCATGAACGCACGAGCAGGCTCGTCCACGATGGGCGCGAGGGTCCCATCGTAGTCGAAGGCGAGGAGCATGTTGGACCACGCGAACTGCTCCAGAACCTCTCGATTCACCTGCGCCAGGATGTTCTTCATCATGTCGGTCACCTCGACCCTGTCGCGGGCGCCACGTCCGACAGGCGTCCGGTGAGGCGGTCGCGGATCCGCAGGCGTGCTGCGTCGAGGAGCATCCGGCCCGCCCAGCGGTACACGTTGTATTCTGCCACGAAGGCTCGCATCGAGCGCATGCGGTCGCGCTGCTCCTCGGGGGACATCGTGAGCGCGGTGGCCATCGCCTCGCTCGCTTGGGCGATGTCGTAGGGGTTGACGATGAGGGCTTCGGTCAGCTCGCGAGCTGCCCCGGTGAACTGGCTGAGCAAGAGCACGCCGGCCTCGTCCTCTCGGGCCGCGACGAACTCCTTCGCAACGAGGTTCATGCCGTCGTGGAGACTGCTCACGTAGCATAGATCGGTCGCGCGGTAGTAGCGGAACACGGTGGGCGGCTCGTGGTGTGCGCGCAAGAGCACGATCGGGCGATAGCTGCCGTGCCCGAAGCGGCCGTTGATGCGGGCCGCAAGCTGCTCGATGGTCTCGTTGAGCCGCTGGTAGCGCTCGATGATCGTCCGGCTGGGAGCTGCGAGCTGCACGAACGTAAACCGCCCGCGGAACGCCGGGAACGACTCGAGCAGCTGCTCGACGGCGAGCAGGCGCTCCTCGATGCCCTTGGTGTAGTCGAGACGATCGACCCCGACGCCGAGCAAGGCATCGGGCGCGAGGCCCAGCTCCTCGAACACTTGCTTGCGGCACTCGTCGACCGGAGAGGCTGCCTGTAGCCAGCGGATCGGGGTCTCGAGCGCGATCGGGTATGGGCGTACGAGGATGCCGCGGGCGTGCTGGACTACCGCGTTCCGTTCGCGATCGATGCGCGCCTCGAGGAAGCGATCGACCGAGTCCAGAAAGTTGTTGCAGTCGAACTGGGTGTGAAAGCCCAGGATGCTCGCCCCGAGCATCCCCTCGAGCACCTCCTTGCGCCACGGACAGATCCCGAAGCGCTGGGAGTTGGGCCACGGGATGTGCCAGAACATGATCACGGTGGCCTTGGGCAGCCGCTCGCGGATGAGCTTGGGTGCCAGCGCGAAGTGGTAGTCCTGCACGAGGATGATGGGGTCGTCTGTGTCGACCTCGGCACAGACGGTATCGACGAACTTCCGGTTGACGGCCTGGTAGTGCTTCCAGTCGCTGCTGCGAAAGCTGGGGCGGGCGTCAGCGATGTGACAGAGCGGCCAAAGCCCCTCGTTCGAGAAACCATAGTAGTAGCCCTTCTCCTCCTCGGGCTCGAGCGACACCCGCCGAAGCACATACGACTCCTCGCCCGGCGGCACGCGCACACGACCCTGGGCATCTGCGCTCTCCTGGTCGGCGGAGCCGCTGCCATGGGCGACCCAGGTGCCCGAGCACGCGCGCATCACCGGTTCGAGCGCGGTCACGAGGCCGCTCGCGGGGTGTACGACGCAGATGCCGCCGTCGGCAGTGTGCTGGTGGATGTAGGGCTCGCGGTTGGCGAGGATGACGATCTTCTCTCCCCGCAGGTAACGGCTGAGCGTGTGGCGGAGCCGCTGCGGAGTCCACGAGCCGCCTTCACGGTCCGACTCGTACTCGGCGACCATGCGCTCGATGAGGTCGCGGACGTCGCCGAGGATCGGTCTGAACTCGGGGCGTTGCGTCGCAGTCGCACCACCACGGAGGAACCGGCGCAGCTCGTCGTTCCACCCCCGCCACGCCAGGCGTGCCGCGACGACGGTCACGGCCGATGCCGCCAGCGCGAGGAAGCCGAACGCCAGCAGGATGAACGTGTGCGCCTGAGCCTCACGGCGCTCGACGAAGCTGCGGTCGTGCGCAAGCACGACGAATCCGAGGATTCGGTCCTCGTTCTCGATGGGAATGGCATTGAGCTGAACGTTGCCTCCGGGCAGCGACTCGACGGTGCTCCAGGCCATCCATGGTCCGTCCGATACCGCGTGGACGTGCGCGCCGGTCGAGCTGCACGTGAGCTGCTCGGGAAAGTCATCCGTGCGCGCGAGCGGAGCAAGATCGGATGAGCATGCGGCGGCGCCCATGATTCGCTCGTCGTGTGCGATGTCGCCGAGTAGCTTTCGCAAGCTCGCCCAGTCTTCATCGACCCAGTGCGAGACGAGCGCTTGGCGAGCGCCATTGACGGCGAGCTCGGCGCGCAGGTTCACGTCCTTGTCGAACCATGCACGCGTCTGGCGATCGACGACCTGCGACGCGACCCAGGTCAAGAGCCCGAGCCCGACCACCAACCCTGCCACGAATTGGACGATCCGTCGCATCGGCCGCGATATGAGCACGAAATCATTGGCCAGCCAATCAAAATAGGCCATGATGAGATCGAACCACGATTCCGACCGGCGGACTGGTCGCGTGGCGGAAGGGCGGCCACGAGGAGAATGCGGCTCGAGGATCTGGCGCTCATCGGGAATTGTCAGCTCTCTGCGCTCGTGGAGCGCACGGGAGCGGTGGTGTGGTGCTGCCTGCCGCGCTACGACTCCGAACCCGTCTTCTCCGCGCTGCTCGACGAGGCGGAGAGCGGCTCGTTCGTGATCTCGGGCGACGACGGCGGCGTGGGGACGCAGCGCTACCTGGAGAACACCAACGTCCTCGAGATCACCTTCGACGGGCCCGACGGGAGCTTCCGTGTGCTGGACTTCGCGCCGCGCTTCGTCCTGCACGATCGAATGTTCCGGCCGACGCAGCTGCTGCGCGTCGTCGAACCGCTGCGTGGTACGCCGCGGATCCGTGTGCGATGCGATCCGCGGCTCGGGTGGTCGCGGCGGATGCCGGCCCGGCAGCAGGGCAGCAACCATCTGGTGTTCGAGGGCTTCGCGAGCCCGCTACGGCTCACCACCGACATCCCGCTGTCGTACCTCGACGGTCAGCCGATTCTGCTCACGGAGCGTCGCCACCTTGCGCTCACGTGGGGGCCGGCGATCGAGGAGCCGCTGGCGCCGCTCTGCGCTCGCTTCCTAGCCGAGACCATCCGGTACTGGCGACGCTGGGTCAAGCACTGCAACGTCCCGCCGGCCTACCAGCGCGAGGTCATCCGCTCGGCGCTCGCCCTCAAGCTGCATTGCTTCGAGGACACCGGCGCGATCGTGGCGGCGATGACCACGTCGATCCCGGAGGCGCCAGGAAGCGGGCGGACCTGGGACTATCGCTACTGCTGGTTGCGCGACGCCTACTACGCGCTCGGGGCGTTCACGCTGCTCGGACACTTCGAGGAACGCGAGAGCTTCGTGCAGTACCTGCTCAACGTGGCCGCCGGGGCGCCTGACTTGGCCCTCGCGCCACTCTACCGCGTGGATGGCCGCTCGGACCTCGAGGAGCGGATCCTCGACGACTGGCCGGGGTTCTGCGGCGAGAAGCCGGTTCGCGTGGGCAACGGAGCCGCCCGACACGTGCAGAACGACGTGTTCGGCGAGATGGTGCTGGCGCTGGCGCCCGTGTTCCTCGACGAGCGCCTGAGCGCCGAGCGCTCGAGTGCGGTGCTCGAGCTGCTCGAGCGTCTGGCGAGGAAGGCCATCACCGTCGCGGGCACGCCCGACGCGGGCATCTGGGAGTACCGCACCGAGTGGAAGCCGCAGACGTTCTCGGGCCTCATGTGCTGGGCTGCGGCCGACCGCATGGCGACCGTGGCCAGCCGGCACGTGCCGCAGCTCGAGGCCGAATTCCGGGCCGCGGCCGCGAGGATCCGCGACGAGCTCGTGGCGAACGCGTGGCATCCCGGGCTCGGAAGCTTCGTCGGACAATACGGTGGGCAGGATCTCGACGCCTCGCTCTTGCAGATGGCCTCGTTGCGCCTGTTGCCACCCGATGACCCGCGGCTACGCGGCACGATCGACGCGATCGCGAAGACGCTCAGCCAGGACGGGTGGCTGTTTCGCTACCGGCTCGACGATGGCTTCGGACGGCCGAGCGTCGCGTTCATCATCTGCACGTTCTGGCTCGTGGAGGCGCTCGCTCGCACCGGCCGCGCCGACGAGGCGCAGGCGATCATGCGCCAGGTCCACGCCGCCCTCTCGCCACTGGGGCTATTGTCCGAGGACTACGACACGGCGAACCTGCGCATGTGGGGTAACTTCCCGCAGGCGTACTCGCACGTGGGGCTCATCCACGCCGCGTTCGCGGCGTCTCCGCGGTGGTCGGACGTACTTTGAAGGGAAGCGACGTGTCGACCACGAAGATGAAACCCGACGGACCCAAGCCGCCTTCGAGCGCATCGTCACCGATGCCGGCGCTCGAAGGTGGCGGCGCAATCATGGTGGTGGGTGGCGTCCTCGCGCTGTTCGGCTTGGTCGTGCACCCCGAGATGTTCCGGACATTCCTCCCCATCGGTGCGACCGGATGTCTCGGAGGTTTCCTGCTCGTTCGGTGGGCTCGACGCGCGGCGCCATAGCAGCAATCGATTCTCGACGACATCGCAGCGCCATCGACATTGCATGGCGACCCGTGATCGGTACCGTGCCGGACCCGCTCATGGTCGCCAACGATCCGCGCGTGTTCTTCGCCGCCGAGCGTACCCTGCTGGCCCGGATCCGAACGGCGATCGGGCTCATCGGGCTCGGCTTCGTGGTCGCACGGTTCAGCCTCTTTCTCCAGCTGATCGATCAGCGGGGAGGCATCGCGACGAGCCATCACGTCTCGCCGTGGATTGGCATGGGGATGGCGCTGTTCGGTGCCATCGCAGCGGCGACCTCGTCGTGGCAGCACGTTCGCTTCTGCCGTGCCCTCGGGGAGAGTGATTTTCCCATCGGATATCGAGCCGGTCCCGCGCTCGTCGTCGGCTTCGGCGTCTCCATTGCCGGTGCCGTGCTCCTCAGGTGTAGTCCGCTCCTCATAGGATCGATCTCCTGCAGGAGATCGGGGAGCCATAGCACGGGCCAGAGTGACTGAAGACTCACCCAGCAGGCACCTCGGGCACCTCAGCCTCGGGGTCGGGCGCATCCTCGGGCAGCGCGACGTCATCCACGCCTTCGCTCCCTCCTTCGGCGCCCTGGTCGGTCGCCCCCCCGGCCGCATTGCGCTTGGCCGCTGCTGCCCGGAACTTGTCGATGGGCTCGAGTGCCCGTCGAGCCGCCGCGACGTTGCCGGGATCCACCCCCGCGAACGCCAGCACCTGTAGCGCATAGGCACCGATCGCCCGGTTGACCACGCGCAGCGGCTCGAGCAGCGACTCCGCGGGCACCGAGGCCTCCCCGGCCTTGGTGATGCCGAGCGCGTCACCGTAGGCCTTGTGGGCGGCATGTAGCTCGTCCACGAACTCCTTGCCCACGAGCCGTTCGAGGTCCTCGCGCAGACCCTCCTCCTCGAGGAGGTCGATGCGCCGGGCACTCTCGGCGTGCTGCTCGATGTAACGCAGCTTGAGGAAGGCAAGGCCCTCGGCGAAGAGCTGCTCGTGGAGCTGGGCGGCGCGCTTGCGGCTGGCGTTGCCCTGCCGAAGCACCGTGTACCGATCGAGGCTACTCTCGATCACCGACCACGCTCGGTCGAGCTGCACGTCGAGCGGGCGCATGTCCTTGGTCTTGCGCGCCTTCTGGCTCGCCTTCCACTTGTCGTCGAGGTCGGTCACCGAGGCTCGCAACGTATTGGCCGCCGCGAGCACTCCTGGACCTGGCTTGCTCGGGACGACCTTGAGCAGCATCTTCGAGAGGCTGAGCCCCGAGCGGACGGTGGTGCGGGGTGGCTGCAGGTAAGGAGCGGGATCGATGGCGATGGGCAAGACCATGATTGCTCGAAAATCATCCGCGATCGGTGAACTGCAGTCACCTCCGCGTCTGCCGCGAATCAAGGCTCGTTTACGCCCGCGGATATCGTAGTCGCCCCTTTGCGGAGCCCGCGAGACGGTTGAATGGCGCGGGTACCTTCGCGTACCCGCGCTCGAGAAGCGCGAGGCAGCTCGTTAGCCTCCGAGCGCGGAGCTTCGACAGGTCCAAGGACATCCCGGGGCTTCCGGGCAAAGAGGGCCAGAAGGTCTTCGGACATCCCCGAGAGATGCCGCCGGAGGGTACTTGGGCGTCGTCTGGGCTCTGCCGCCTCCGAGATCGGAGGATCTGGTCATGGATCTGCGCGATATCCCCGGTTGGGGAGAGGCTCGGAGATATCCAAGGACATCCCCGGCTCCCGGCCCAGAGCCACCGAATTGTCCCAGAATATGTCCGCGGTTCCGGGCACGGAGCCCGGCGATGTCCTTGAACATCCCGAGCCTCGCGTCGCAACCTCGCAGGTCGTCCTCTTGCGCTGATCCCGCGCACGGCCCGAGTCCCAGATGCGGCTGCCATGCGACCGCAGGCCGCCACCAATTCCTGGAGCACCGGAAACGGAACGAGCGGCTTGGACGAGGTCTGTCCCCAAGCCGTGTGTGATGCGACCCGCGACTTGCGACTGCGCGAGCAGGAGATCGGCGACACCGACTGAGACCTCGACGGCGAACGCATCCATCGAAGCATTCACCTTCACCGGCGGCGTGCGGCTGAGGCGGGCGATCGTGGCATCACCCGCAGGGCTCGGGCGGCGCGCCATCGCACCACTCCAACGTGAGGATGCAGTCAGCGGGGTCACCGATGGCTTTGGCGCAGACGTTGCCGCGGTGGTACTCGCTCACGGCCCATGACATCGCCTCGACATGAAAGGTGCGGATGATGATCGAGTCGCACGACTTGCCAGGCTCGACGACGACCGCGAACACATCTTCATCAGCGCCGAACGTGAACACGAAACAGGATCCCATTTCCGATTCGAACGCTCGTTACCCTGGTTTCTCGGTTCTATGGCTCTCCCTCGCGTGTTACGCTGCAGTTGGACTGAAATCTCGCAGATCTGAACATCCTCGGCCCAGCAGGAATGGGCCTGCTGGGCCATTTTCGATTTTCGCGTGTCACCAAGGCTCGAACGCATGAATTGCCAGAAGCTGTCCCCCCTGCGCGGGCTCGGCTCGGCTGTGCTGCTGTTGGCAATTGCGCAAGGGCCTGGCTGTGGGGACGATCTGCCCGACGTGGTCCTCGATGGCGGCGGGACCAGCACGAGCACGAGCGGCACCACCAATCCGGTGACTTCCCTGGTCACCAGCGCCGATGACACGACGGCGGGCTCGATGTCCGATGGCATGGGCTCTTCCGTGGGCACCTCGTCGTCCTCCGACGGGCTCGCCGGCACCGGGAGCAGCGAGGGCACCACGCAGGGCGTGACCGTGACGGTCACGGCAACCGACAGCAGCGACGACGCCACGACGTCGAACAGCTCCACCTCGGATGCGACGTCGGGCGGCTCCACCTCGGGTGCCATGAACGAAATGACATCGGGTCCGACGGGCGGGATGACGTCGGGTGCGACGGACGGCGTGACTTCGGCCGCCACCGACTTCATCGCGAGCACGGGTGAGCTCGGCAGTACGACCGACACGGGTGGTACGACCGACATGGGCACGACGTCGGGCGGCACCACCGATGGCGGCGGGTCTGGCGAGGAGGAGTCCGGCGACATCGAGGAGGTGCCCGACTTCTCGGGAGACTTCCTGTTCGCAGTCGCCACTCCCCTCGCGACCGACCTTCCGTTCCAGTACATCGCCAACTTCGACTTCGTGCCCTCGGGCTTCGGCGGCACCGTCGACATCGAGCTACAGCCGCTGGCCCTCGACACCGGCAGCTCCACCACGCCGCGCACCTTCTTCGGGCCGCCCATGGTGTTCCCGGGGATTCCGGTGACCGTCAACGGCACGTTCGCGCTCCCGGTGGACATCCTCAACGTGGCAGCCGAGTGCAACCCGCTCTACTTCATCGACGCGCAGGCGAACAACGTGGTCTTCAACATGCAGGTGCTCGACACGGACGACCTGTGCGGCACCGTGACCGGCTTCCTGGTGTTTCCGGTGGCCTCCCCGCTCGACGGCTCCACCGTCGCCGCCACGCGGGTGTTCGATGCGAGCCCGGCCGGGTTGCCCGCGGTGTTCCCCGTAGCATGCCCATAGCCGAGCGACTGATTCCAAAGTCGGCAAAGCGTAAATCCGCGGCCCAGCAGGAATGGTCCTGCTGGGCTCTTTGCTCACCTTCGCGCGCACGGCTTCCGGAGGCTCGAGCGGCGGCGTGCCGGCCGTGCTCCCGCTCCACCCGCGGGGGACCGCTACCCACATGTAGTCGAGCCGTTTCCGCGGCGATCTCGCCGCGTGAGGCCCGGTCCCGCGTGGTGCTTGCACGCAAGCTCGCTGCGCGCGACGCTGATCATGGTGCTGCATCGCGCCGCCTGGCTTCGGCTGCTCGTGACTGCGCTCTTCTGCGTGGTCGGAGTGGCACGGCCGCTCGCGCAGCGATTCGACGCCACCGCGGCGGTGCAGGCGAACGAGCCAAGGCACGTGGCGGCGTCGACTCGCGAGGGCGAGCTCACGGTGCTGCGCAAGCGCGGTGGGGCCGAGTCGAGCGATGACGATGCGCTTCTCGCGGAGGTCCGACCGGATCGCCTCTCGGCGAATCACCGGCATGCCGAGCTGGGGGCGTCGCGTGATGCTCGTCCTTCGAGCGGCTACGCCGAGCACCTCCGTGCACGTGGCCCGCCGAGCGTGTAATCGCTGCCGCCGAGTGTCGCACCCCACCGTGAGACGGAAAGCCGCTCATATGGGCTTGCAGGCGCCGGTACCTGTCTGTGCGCTGCTTTCGATGCGGCCGTTCAGACGCTGCGTGACGAGCCGATGTGCCGTCGACCGCTCTCGTTTCGACCTTCTGCTGCAGAACACCTCGAATGTCCACCGCCACTGGCATACCGGCCAGCCGGCTCCCCGGCTACGACGTCGCTCGAGCGATCGCCGTGCTGGGCATGATCCTGGTCGACGTTCGCCACGAGCTGCTCGCCTACCACGGGAGCCCGTCGTTTCTGTGGTTCTTCGACGGCATCGAGGGCAAGGCCGCCGCGTTGTTCGTGCTGCTCGCTGGCGTGGGACTCTCCTTGCGCACGCATCGGCGCCACGAGGAGTACGAGCCGACGCCCGATCACCGGCCGCTGATCGAGCGCGCGTTGCTGCTCATCGGCCTCGGCCTGCTGCTCCTGCATCTGTGGGAGTACGACATCCTCCATTTCCACGGCGTGTACCTGCTGCTCGCGATTCCGTTGCTGCACGCACGGACCCGAACGTTGTGGCTGCTCGCCGTTGCGGTGGTGTGGATCGCGACGATGCTCGCGCAGGAGCTCGACTGGGCGGAAGAGCCCACGTTCACGCTGGACGGCGTCATGCGCCACGTGCTCTTCAACGGGCTCTTTCCCGTGTTTCCGTGGATCGCGTTCATGTTCGTCGGTATGGCGATCGGGCGGCTCGAGCTCGGCGACCCTCGCGTCCGACGGCGCACGCTGGCGATCGCGGTCGTCATCGCGTCGTTCGCGTTCGTGGTCGACACGTTCGGGCGTTACGAGCAGCAGCACGACGTGCTCGGCCTCGGCGGCTACGCGGATTGGCTGCTCACCTGGCCCCGCGCACCGCGGCCGTTCTTCATCGTGTCCGGCTCCGCGATCGCAGTGGCGACGATCTGCGGGTGTATCGAGCTCTCGCAGCATCGTGCGGAGAATCGTTGGATGCTCGCGCTCGTCGCTGCGGGCCAGCTCTCGATCACGATCTACGTCATCCACGTGGTCGCGATCCTCGTGCCGCTCCAGCATGGCGTTCTGCGTGGCCAACGGATCGAGCTCGCATTCGTATACGCCGCGGTGTGCTACGGCGCCGCGATCGCGTTCGCATTCTGGTGGCGCCGTCACTGGCGACATGGTCCGCTCGAAGGCCTGATGCGTCAGATCACCATGCGCGAGCGCTCGTCGTTCAGCCGCGACCATCGCCTGCGCGAGCAGTGAGTCGAGCGACGCGTCCTCGATGCGAGCGAGCGCGAGCACGGCCACAAATGCGAGAGCCCGGATGTGCGGACACCCGGGCTCGACCTGAACCGAATCGGATCGGCGTCGCCAGAGCGACGACCGAGAGCGAGCGCAGCTACTCGGCCTTCTTCGCGTCGGGCGCCGTCGCCTTCATGTTCTTGTACTGACCCTCGAGGCCGCCGCCTTCCTTCTTGGGCGTGACGGCACCGATGATCGAGAAGAGGATGAGGTACCCGAAGATGCCCACGAAGCCGACCATCAGCAGGATCTGCACGATGCCGCTCGCAGAGGTGACCTGCGGCCTGCTTGCCTGGAGCTCCCACTTGTTGTCGGCGATCTCGGATGCGGACATCGGTCTCTCCGTCGTCCCGCGGTCTGGGTGAGCGCGCCTCACACCCGCGGGGTTCTTGGACACGCTATCACGCGGCCGCCAAGCGGGACAAGCCTGGCGCGGCTGGCGAAACGTTGCTCACGCGGGCTTGGACACCTGCCGGGGTGGTCGGGTTCTCCGCCGCACCACCCATTGCTCAGGGCAGATCGATGCCGTAGGCCGGCAGGATCTCACCGTTGAGCGCCTGGAGCTGCACCAGCGCCTTGAGATAGGTGATCTGCGCACTGAGCGCCTGCGCAGCCGCCTGATCGACCTGGTCGAGGCGTAGGAGCACGTCGTAGTTGGTCGAGCGCCCCACCTCGAAGCGCGCCTGCTCGGCCTCGAGGTTCTCCTTGGCGAGGTCGAGCGAGATGTTGGCCACCTCCATCACCTTGCTGGCGGTGCGCAGGCCATTGGCGGCGCGGATCACCCCCGACGCCACCGTCTGCCGCGCCTGCTGGAGCTGGACCTCGGCCTTCTCGATCTGCAAGAGCGCGGCCTCGTGCCGCGCCTTGGGGCCGCGGTTCTGCACGTCCCACGTCAGGGTGATCGAGCCCCGCAGCACCCAGTCGGCGAGCAGGCCGTCGGAGCGCGGGTCGTCGAAGTCGCTGAACATGTTGCGGAACGCCTCGGGCCAGCTGCCCTGCGAGCCCGGGTTGCCGGTGGTGGCGTCGGGCACCTTGTCGACGCTGCGGCCCTGCGGGGTGAACGTGCCGCTCACGTCCAACTGCGGCAGCCGCTGATTGGCGGTCACCAGCTCGTCGATGCGGCGGCTCTCGATGCCGAGCTGGAGCTGGCGCACCTGCGGGTTGTAGGCGAGCGCGTTGTCGATCTCGGTCTTGAGCTCGACGGGGCGCGGCCGCACGATCGGATCGGTCGCGGGCACCACCCCGAGCGTGTCCGACTCGGCGAACGACTCGCCCATCAGCGTGCGGAGATCGAGGCTCGCGCCGAGCAGCGCGTTCTCGGCGTTGATCACGTCGCCCTCGCGCGCGGCCAGGGCCTGCTCGACCGCCTTGGCCTCCACCGGCGACTGGCGGCCCGCGGCCACCAGCGCCTGCGTGCGCTCGAGCTGCTTGCGGGCCAGCTCCACGCTGCGGCGCTTGTTCTCGAGATCGCGGTGGGCAAAGAGCAGCGTCCAGTAGGCGCTCACGATGTCGCGCACCATCGTCTCGGCGGTGAGCTGTCGCGTGGCCTCGGCCTGGCTGACCGCGATGCGGGCCTTGTTGATATCGGCCCGGTTGACCCGCAGCCCCATGCCGCGAAGGAGCGGATGGGTGAGCGTGAGCGAGGGGACGATCTGATACTGCGCGAGCTGGAACGAGCCCGCGCTGGCGTTGAACAGGTTGATCGGCTGCTCGGTGAGCGTGCGGGTGGCCGTGACGCTGGCGTTGATCGTGCCGCCGGTCTCGAGCTTGCGCGTGACCCCGAAGTTGGCGCCGAGCGAGCGCTGGCCGAGGGCGAACGCCAGCGCCGAGCCGCGCTGCGGGGTCTCGGAGATCTGGCCGTTGATGCCCGCGTTGATGAACACGTCGTAGGCCCCGAGCGCGGCGAGCACCTGCGTCTCGCTGATGCGGATGTCGACGGCGTTGTTGGCCAGCGCGAGGTTGGTCTCGAGCGAGCGCTCGAGCACCGCCGACAGCTCGAGCTCGTCGCTGGGGAACGGCGGCTCGTAGCCATCGGACAGCGCGGTGACCTCGACCGGGCCCATGTCGACCGGCGGGCTCTCGGCGGAGCTCGTGGCCGGCGGCTCGGCCCCTTCGGCGGGCACGGGCTGGGGACCGGGGGCAGGGGCGACCAGGAGCAGAGCGGCGATGTTCGTGAGAAGGTGCACGGCGAAAACAACCCCGGGTTCGGAAGACCTCGTCGAGCCATGGGGCGGATACCGCCGCGCTCCACCGGGGTCAAGCCGCGCCGGCCGATCGACAGCCGGGCCCGCCCATAGGACGCCGTCGGGCCAATCACGGTTTCGCGCCCGAATCCATGAGCGGATCGCCGTACGGGGGTCGGCGGGGCCGGGCCCGAGCTGTAAGCGCCCCTGGGGGACCCCGTTGCCTGCCCCGAGGAGCGATGTTTCCCTGTGTACCCGGCGTCCACGGCCTCCCCGCCGGCGTTTGCCTGCGCGGGCAACGCGAGTGCGAAGACGAGGCCGGCCGAGCACCGAAGCGTGAGCGGAACCATCAGCGATGACCGGCAGCGTGACGAAGAACGCACCCTCGTGGTGCGGGCGCAGGCCGGCGACGCGGTCGCGTTCCGGGCGCTCTACCAGCGCTTCTCGCCGGCGGTGTTCCGCTACGCGATCCTGCCGCTCGTCCACGATCGCACGCTGGCCGAGGATCTGCTGGCCGACACGTTCGTGCGTGCGCTCGAGAACATCGGGCGCTTCGAGTGGCAGGGCAAGGGCGTGCTGCCGTGGCTCATTCGCATCGCCAAGAACCTGTGCCTCGATCACCTGCGCAAGTCGGGGCGCGTGGCCGGCTGGCCCACGGAGTACGAGCAGCTCGTCCCCGACCCGGGCGAGTGGAACGGCGAGACGCTCGCCGCTCACCACGAGATCACCGGCCTCATGCGCGAGCGCATCGACGAGTGCCTCGACGAGATCAACCCTCGCTACCGCCGGGTGCTCGAGCTGCGGCTCGTGCAGGGCGTGGCCCGCGATCGCGCAGCCGCGGCGATGGCCGTCTCCATCGGCACCCTCGACGTGCTCCTCTTTCGCGCCTGCAAGGCGTTCCGCAAGGTCTACGTTCAGCGCTACGGCGAAGGTCCACAGCGCGAGTTCGGGCAGCCATGACACGACCACACGATGACCACGAGGCCCCTGCGGGCATCGGCGCTTCGCCACCGGCGCTCGGCGGGGCGAGCGAGCACGCCGATCGAATCGAGGCCGAGCTCGCGGCGCTCGGCGAGGATCCGGCCGACGACGCCGAGCTCGCGTTCGCCTTCACGCCGGCCGCGGTGCCCGACGACGTGCGCACCGTCGCCACGCTGGTGGAGCTGTCGGCCTGGGCCGCGCCGGCCGAGGGCCTGCTGCCGCTCGAGCGCCATCGGGTGTGGCAGCGGATCGCCGCGCGGATCGAGCCGGCGACGAAGGAGCACCCGGTCGAGCCCGCGGCCAACGACGGAGGCTCGCCGTGGCGCGGAGTGCTGGCGAGCCTTGCCCTGGTGGCGGGTGTGGTCCTGGTGCTGCACGTGAACGTACCGCCGCCGCTCAGCAACGAGGATCGAGCCCTGCTCGAGAGCACGGGGGAGGCCGCCCGCCTCAGTCTCGGCACGGTGCCCGGCGAGCAGGATGGCACGCGAGCGCGTTCGCTGGCCGAGGGCTACGCCGAGCGGCTCTCGGCCGCGCGAGGAGCCGAGCGATGAGCGTGCTCCGCTCCTTTCCTCGCGCGTGGCTTGGGGGTCGCGGGCTCTGGCTCGTGCTCGCGCTCGCACCGGTCGCATGCGATCCGAGCGACGACGCCACGAGCACCGAGCCGTCGCGCCGAGTGCCCGATGCCACGCTGCGCACCCACGCGGTCGCGCCGGGAACACCCACCGCGGAGGGTCTGGCCTATCTGCGGGCCGTGGCCGACGTGCACGGCCGGGCCGACGCGCTGCGCGGCGAGCCGCGGGTCCGGGCGCTGCGGCAGGGGCTCTCGCTGCCGGTCCCCGCGGGCCTGTCCGAGGCGGAGATCGTGCGCCTCGACCTCGCGGCGCGTCTCGGCGAGGAGCTCGTGGTCACGCCGGAGGGCGCCCTTGCGGCGCGCGATCTCTTGGCGCCCATGCTCTCGGTCGAGCGCTCGCTGCCGCTCGACCGAGCCTCCGCGCGAGCGCTGGTGGTGCTCGGCGACGCTGCCGCTCGCACCGGCGACGATGCCCTGGCCGCGGGCAGCTACGCGCGGTCCATCGAGCTGATGTCCCTGCTGCGCCAGGAGCTGGAACCATGAGAGAGACCCGACGACGACGCCCTGGGGGGATGATGGCGCGGCTTTCGTGGCTCGATTCCGCGGTGGTGCTCCTCGGCTCGTGCCTGCTGACGGCGGGCTGTGGGCCCTCGGCCGGAGAAGGCACGGTCACGCCGGGGGGCAACGGCAACGTGCGCGAGGGCTCCGCTCCCGAGGGCGACGAGGAAGGCAACGACGTGGGCGCGCTGCGGGAACGCCTCGAGCGCCTCAGTCGCCAGCAGGACGCGAAGGCCAGCGGCTCCGACGGCAGCTTCGGCGCGTGCGAGGATCTCTGCTCGCTCGCGTCGAGCATCTGCACGGTGAAGGAGAAGCTCTGCGAGGTGGCCGATCGCCACCCCGGCGAAGAGGAGTACCAGAGCCTGTGCCGCAAGGCCGAGCTCGAGTGCAGCGAGGCCGAGGACTCCTGCGTCGCGTGCGTCGAGACCCGCGAGAGCCGCGAAGAAGCGGTCTCGCAGTGAAGGCCTCGCGGGAGGCTACTGGATCACGACCTCGCTGAGCGCGACCGGGATGGTCAGGTCCTCGGTGCCCAGCTCGAAGTCCACCGTGAACGACCGCGGGGACTCGCAGAGGGGTAGCGCGTACGTCTGCAAGTCGGATTGCCCGTAATAGCCCTCTTCATCGTAGATCGGGATCGTCATCGTGATCGGGCCAGGGGCGAGCGGTTGGCTCACAGCGGTGGTGTCCCGCTCGCACCACTCCTCCACTCCATCCTGATCCTTCCACGTGCAGTGGACGTTCTCGGCAAAGAACACCAGCCCACGGCCGTCCCACGTGAGCACGAGCGACTGTCCCGGCTCGAGCGCCATGGCACTGGCTTCGACCTCGGGTGGGCCGCACTCGCAGGGGCACGAAAATCCGAACACGATGGGTAGGTCGAGGCCGTCCCGCGCCATGGCGTACGACGTGCAGAAATCGGACCACTCCAGCACGTACACCGGCTCGGCCGTGTCGTTGAGGATCTCGACCGTGACCTCCAGGATGGCGGTGATCTCCTCGAGGCTCTCGAAGGGCTCGCAGACGAGCGGTCCCGTGTCGGTGTCGACGGTGTCGGTGGTTGTTCCCGAGGTTCCAGATGTCTCGTCCGTGCCGCTGGTCTCGGTGAGCACGACACCGCTGGTGGTGCCGGTGCCGGTGCCGGTGCTCGAGCTCGAGCTCTCATCGCCATCGTCCCCTACGGTGGGGCGGCCCGGGCACGCGCTCGCGAGCACCACGAGCATCACCGACGCGAGCACGAAGCCAGGACACGAACGACCAACATGTGATCCACACATGGGATATGATCGAGATCATATCCTGAATTCATCGACCCGGGGCAAGGCCAAACGGCAAGTCCACGCGGCGGTCGCGTTTGCTGGCCTCGCGAGCGCCGCAAGCGAGCCGCCCCGGAGCGTTCGCTAGCCCGAGCAGCGCTCGCCGCCGGCGCGCACCGACACGTTCGACACGCCGAGCACGGCGTTGAGCGAGAGGTAGTCGGCCTTGCGCGCCGAGAAGAAGTCGATGTGCTTGCCCACGATCGCGCTGCCCGTGTCGTCGGCGCTCACGCAGCCGTCGTGCACGAACCCGCCCCACGGGGCCTCGCCCGGCATCTTCACGCCGTCGAGCGCCTCGATGTAGACCTTGCTCCCGTAGGAGATCACGTTCTTGTCCACCGCGATCGAGCGGAACGGCGCGAGCGCCCGGTTCTGCACGCCGGTGCCCCAGGGGTGATCGGCGTCGACCTCGAAGTAGCACGGCGACGTGGGGCAGCTGCACGAGCCCGCGTAGTTGAGCACGCGGCCGTCGGTCAGCCGCCCGGTGCCCTCGAGCTTGATCGCGCTGGCGAAGCCCGCCGGCACCTTGGTGAGCTCGTGGCAGCTCTCGTCGAAGAGCCTGGTCGTGTCGGCCCCCGCGAACGCGCTCTCGTCGGTGATCCAGTAGTAGGTGAGCTGGAACGTCCCGAGCACCGCGCCGGGCTCGCCCGCGGCCGGGGGCATCGGCTCGTCCGCTCCATCATCGGCCGCGCCACCATCGGCCGCAGCGACGTCGTCGCACACCGAGGCCTTGTCCGGGCAGCAGTCGCCATAGTCCTCGCACATGTCGTCGCACCAGCAGCCCGCGGCCGCCTGATCGCCGCACGCCTGCGCGCAGGTGGCCGTGGCATCGGACTTGTCGCCTTCCTGCCACACGCCGCGCTCGATGCCTTCGTCTTCGAAGCGCCCGTCCTCTTCCACGGCACAGCCGAGGCCGGCCATCAGCACCAGGGCTCCAAGCACGCTCACGCTCGTGATCCTACACTGCATCGGTCCACATCCCCTACATATGGACGTTAGACCTACATAAGGTCGAAGTAAAGCCCGAATGTGAACGGTGACTCAACTTTTTAGTTGGGGTTGATCCGGGCGTTATGTGACGAATTCGTAAGAATCCATGCTCTCGCATCAGGAGGCGTCGCTCGTGATCCGCACGTCCATCTGGGCCGAGGCGTCGCCGTGGGCGACCAGCATCAGCAAATACGTGCGGACCTCGAGCGGCAGGCGCACCCGGTCGCCGGGCTCGAGGCGGGCGAGGCGGCCGGCGTCCTCGTCGGGCCACCAGAGCGCGGGCGGCTGCTCGTCGGTCGCATAGGGGGTGAAGAGCTCCGCGTGCGTGCCGGGATCGCCGTCGACGTCGATCCGCACCACCTGGGCCTCCGGCACCTTCAGGCGGACCACGCGATACATGCCGGGCAGCGCACCGGGCAGCGGCCCGAGCACGCTGGGGTCGTCGCACTCGAACGCGAGCGTGGCCCACACGCTGCGCGTGGGCCACAGCACCCACTCGTCCACCAGGTCGTCCATGGTCCCGGGGTAGGTCACTCGTGCGGTCTCGACGTAGCGATCCTCGATCTCCGCGATCGGCAGGTGGAGCACGTCTTCGAGCCGGGCCCGGATGTCCGCGGCGGTCCCATGCGCGGCGAGATCGGCCGCGAGCTGGTGGATGGCCCACGGGCCTTCCTCGTCGCGAAGCCACTGGACGAAGTGCGCCGCCTCGGGATAGCTGAGCGCGCCGTGGCGATAGTCGTGGCTGGGCAGCGCGAGCTGCTCGGCCAGCCGGCCCTGGAGGCGCGTGGGATTGGAGTGGACCCCGCTGCCGCCCATCAGCTCGGCGATGCCCTCCTCCACGAAGAACGCCTCGCCGCCGGAGTCGATGGTGGCGTGCACGAGCTCGTGGGTGATGCTGCGGCCGCGGGCGAACACCATGCGCGTGTTGGCGTAGAAGCAGCCCGTCGCGTCGTCGCACACGTCGTCGATCGAGTGCTCGAGCCAGTGCACCTGGAATCGATCGAGGGTGGGCTCGCTGGCCAGGCTCGAGACGATGCGACCCGCCACGCGGTCGAGCATGTCCAGCGTGCCCTCGCACACCGGCGCGTCGAAGTCGGTCGCGAGCTCGAGGTGCTCGGTGTGGTACTGGGCCTTCGGCAGGTCCTGGCAGGCCGTGGCGAGGGCCAGCCCCGCCAAGCGCCACGTACGAGGCCGGGCGGAGGTCATGCCTCACGGCAACGAACCCGCGGACCGCGGGTTACACGGCGAGGCCCGCCATTGGCTGCGGGCGCGGCTAATTGCCCGAGAGCACGCGCGCGGGCTCCATGCGCGCCGCTCGGCGGGCCGGCAGCGCGGCCCCCAGCACGCAGAAGCTCACCGCGAACGCCAGCGCGGCCAGCACGAGCCACCACGGGAACACGAAGTAGGTGGTGGGCTTGTACGGGAAATCCGGCACGTAGCGCGCGGAGATCTGGTCGAAGAGCGCACCCGCGGCCACCGCGAGCAAGAGCCCGGTGGTCCCCGCCATGGTGCCGAGCGCCGCGGCCTCGCCGAGGATGATGCGCCCGATGTCGCCCATGCTGGCGCCCACCGCCCGCATCACCCCGATCTCGCGCTGGCGCTCGTACACCAGCATGAAGAACACGTGCATGATGTTGACGGCCGCGATCCCCACGATCACCGCGCTGACCAGGCCGAACACCATCATGAACACGGCGATGAGCAGCGCGGCCTCCTCGGCGCCGCTGTCGGCGACCTGCAGGTCGAGGTCCTCCACGCCCTTGGCGACCGCGGCCACGTCGTCCTTGACGGGGATCTCCACGATCACCGAGTGGTAGCGCTGCGCGTCCTCGGCGTTGCCGAACTCCACGTTGTAGCGCTGCACGTAGCCGAGCGGCATGGTGATGCCGAGCGGGATCGCCTTGTCGGTGAAGCCGACGAACATCCCGCGGTCGTGCACCACGTGGTCCTTGTTGCTGGCCTCGACCATCGACTCGCCGATGATGAGGTCGAAGGCGAAGCCACGCACCGCGTCGGGGTTGAGCTTGGGGAACCCGTGCGCGCGGCGGAGCGTGCCGTTGTAGAGCTCGACGACGTGGTTGGAGACGATGACCGGCACGAAGTGGCGGCAGACCTTGCCGGTCTTCTGCGCCAGCTTCTCCTCGTCTTTCTCGCTGCTGTCGCGCGGGATCCGGGTGCCGGCCGGCAGCCCGCAGTAGAGCTTGGTCACTTCTTTCTTGCCGCAGTCGGCGTCGACCTTGCAGGCCTTGGGGGGCTCGGCGGCCAAGCGTTCGGGCGCGTCGTAGTCGACGAACTCGAACCCGTCCTTGCCGATCTCGGCGGTGAGCAGCGCCGGGTCGATGCCGTCGGCGACGATCTCCGAGCGCAGGTCGCTGCCGAACAGCGACTCGCCGCCGTAGGCAATGGAGCCCACGGTGAGCTTCATCTTGGGGTACACGGCCTTCACGCCCGGCAGCGCCGCGATCCTGGCGACCATCGGGTCGTCGATCACGTCCTTGCCGAGGCCCATGCGCAGCGGGCCCACGTCGACGTCGAGGTTGCGGGGGATCACCTCGATCTTGTCGAGCGGGAAGATCTTGCCGAGCACCACCTGCCGTACGCCCAGGCCCAGCGACAGGAAGAACGCGAACGTGGCGATGCCGACCACGATGCCGATCGAGGCCAGGAGGAAGTGGTTGCGGCTGCGCCGGAGGTTGGCCAGCACCACCGTGAACAGGCGGATGCTCCTCATTCCACGGCCCTCCCTCCGGGCACGAGCTCGGGCGCGGGCGCCTCGGGCTCCACCGTCGCGGCAACCGGATCGGGTGCGGGCGCGGGCGCGGGCTCGGCGGTGGCGTGCGACCCGTCGGCCTTGGTGGCCAGCTCCGCGAGCTCGGCCTTGGCGACGGCCTCGGCGACCGGGTCGCGGTCCTGCTCGAGCACGTGGCCATCCTGCACGCGCACGGTTCGTCGGGTCGAGTCGGCGATCTTTGGATCGTGGGTCACGATCACCACCGTGATGCCGTCCTCTTCGTTGAGGCGGCGGAACAGGTCGATGATGGTGGCGCCCATCACCGAGTCGAGGTTGCCGGTGGGCTCGTCGCACAGCATCAGGCGCGGGCGATTGAACAGCGCGCGGGCGATGGCCACGCGCTGGCGCTGGCCGCCCGAGAGCATGGTGGGGGGCGCATCGACCTTCTCGGCCAGCTCCACGCGGGTGAGCACCTCGCGGGCGCGGACGAGCGCGTCGGCGTGCGAGAGCAGCTCCTTGCCGCGGGAGAACAGCGCGGGCAGGGCCACGTTCTCGGCGCAGGTCTGGTGGTGGAGCAGGTTGAAGGTCTGGAACACGAACCCCACGTGCTCGTTGCGGTAGCGCGACAGCTCGACGTCCGACATGCCCCGCAGCTCGCGGCCATCGACCTCGATGGTGCCCTCGTAGTCGCGGTCGAGGCCGCCGATGGCGTGCAGGAGCGTGCTCTTGCCCGAGCCCGACGGCCCCACGATCGAGAGCATCTCGCCGTCCTCGATGTCGAGATCGACCCCGTGCAGCACCGGGGTGACGATCTTCCCCGTGCGGTAGCTCTTGTGCATACCGCGAACGCGAATCATGGCGCGGGAGGGTAGCCCCGCCGGCGCGCGAGCGTCAAACCGAGCAGGTGAGCTTCAGGCGCCGCCCGAGCCGTCATCGTAGCGGCCGTCGTCGCCCACCCGCCGCGCCGCTGCGAGGGCCTGCGCGTACTCGTCGACCAAGGCGCGGGGCAGCGGCGCTGGGGGCAGGGCGCGCGCAGCCGAGAGCAGCGCGTCGAACCGTTCCAACTGTGCCGCCCGGCCGCGCTTGAATTGCGCCCACGGGTCGCCGTGGTCGAGCGCGCACACCACGATGGAGCGCAGGTTGTCGATCTTGTCGGCGAGCGTGATCGCCTGCGCCTCCCAGGGCTTGCCGGGGAAGCGGTCGAGGTACGCCTGCTTGCGCGCCTCCCAGGGCAGCGACCTGTCCTCCTCGGACACGAAGCGCACGAGCTCGGCCACGCGCTCGCCGAAGCGCGCGCGCAGCTCCTCGTAGGTGGCGGGGGTGTCCTCGACCACGTCGTGCAGCGCGCCCGCGGCCTGCACGTCCTCGGGCAGCCCGTGCCGCGCGAGGATCGCGACGACGCCCGCGACGTGGCTCGTGTAGGGAACGCGCGCGCCCGGGTACTTGCGGACTTGATCGGCGTGCCACACCGCGGCGGCATCGAGCGCACGCTTGAGCAGGAGGCCGGGCGGGCTCGCCAGACCCGCCGGATCGGACGCGTCGCGGCTCATACCTCCAGCCGGAATCCGAGCGAGGGGATGATCGGCAGCGTCGGAATGTTGTTGTACTGCGAGTAATCGTACGAGTAGTTCACGAACTCCGGGCTCTGGTGGTTGTACACGTTGAGCACGTCGAGATACGTGGTGAAGGTGACTCGCTTCCACACGAAGCGCTTGTCCACGCGCAGATCGAGCTGGTGGAACGCGGGCACGCGCGCCGAGTTGTACGTGCCCGAGATCGGGATGTAGCCGCCGTCGCTGGCGTCGTAGGTGGCCCCGGTGACGGGGGTGTACGGGTTGCCCGAGACCAGCCGGAAGCGGGCGCCGACCTGCCAGCCCTTGGGCAGCTTGTACACGCCGATCACGGTGAGGATGTGGGTCTGGTCGAAGTCGAACAGCCGGAAATCCTCGGAGGGGTTCTGGCGTCGCTCGCTGCGCGAGAGCGTGTAGCTGAGCCACCCGAACACGTTGCGGGTGAGCGCCTTGCGGACGAACAGCTCGCCGCCCACGATCCGCCCGGCGCCACGGCTGGCGTAGTTCTCGAGCGCGACCTCGCCGTTGTCGCGGACCACGAGGTTCTGCGACGGGGTGGCGAGGTCCCACAGGTACTTGTAGAAGCCGGTCAGCTCGATGCGAAAGTCGCGGGGCAGGTCGCGCCCGACGGCGAGGCTGGTGTGCAGCGCCTTCTCGGGCAAGACGCGCGGGTTGCCGAACCGCGGGTTCCACTCGGGGAAGTCGGGGATCTGGGTGTAGAGGCCCACGCCACCCTTGACGCTGGTCAGGTCGCCCTGCCACACGAACCGCAGCCGCGGATCGGTGGTGGTGTGGCGGAACAAGATCGCGTACTGGGTCAGCCGCACGCTCGGGTAGAGCACCAGCCGATCGGTCAGATTCAGCACGAACGTGGTGTAGATCGCGGGCAGGAAGAAGTTGTCCTTGCTGCTCAGCCGCAGCCGCGTCTCGGTGGAGCCGGCCCCGGGGGTGGGCACGGGGACCGACTCGGCGTCGATGTGCAGCGAGCCGCCCACGGCCTGCGCGCCCACCAGCATGTACACGCGCGGGCTCGCGCGGTAGCCGAGCTCGGCGCGGCCGGAGAAGTTGTTGGACCGCAGCCGGAACTTGAACAGCCCGCCCGCGCCCGCGCCGACGTCGTCGTGGCGGAACGACGGCGTGATGAGGACGTCCCACGGGCCGTCGCGGCGGGTGTAGTGCAGGTCGGCGCGGTGAAACGCGAGCGAGGTCTCGAACTGGTCGCGCTCCGTGGGCTCGACGTCGTTGGGGTTGGCGGCGACGAGCCGCGTGCGGTCGTCGGAGCCGAACACCTTGGCCGAGAGGTTGCCCTTGCTCACCGGATAGTCGAAGAGGGCCTGGTAGTCGTAGTAGCGCGGCGCCACCGAGAGCCCGATGCCGGCGTCGTCGGGGATCACCGCGGGCAAGAGCACGTCGATGTAGCTGCGGCGGCCGGCGAGCACGAACGAGCCCTTGCCCACCGGGCCCTCGGCGAGCACGCCGGTGTCGAAGAGATCGCTGTCGACGTAGCCGTGGTAGCCGTCGCGGCGGCCGGCGCGGGGCTTGACGTCGATGATGCCGCCGACCGCGTCGCCGTAGCGCGCGTCGAAGTTGCCGGGGATGAAGTCGATCTTCTCGAGCACGTCGGAGTTGAACGTGCTGGTGAGCCCGCCGAAGTGGAACAGCTGCGGGATCTCGTGCTCGCCGAGGTACACGGCCGAGTCGGTGGGATCCGAGCCGCGGATCACGATGAGCCCGATGCCGAACGGTGCGCGCGCGATGCCGGGGAAGTTCTGGATCGACTTGAGCGCGTCACCCTGGGTGCCGGGGAGGTTCTTGATCTCCTCGCGGGTGATCGTGCGGCGGGCCACCTCCTCGCGCTCGATGCGATCACCCTCGACCACGGTGCGGTAGGGATTGTCCTCGAGCCGCTTGGCGTAGTAGCGCACCTCGAGCACCTGACCGGGCGCGAGCGCCTCGATCACCTCGAGCCGGTCGAAGCCCTCGTCGAGCACGATGACGCGGACCTTGAGCCCGGGCTCGTCGGGGATCCCGGCCACCTCGAAGCGGCCCTCGGCATCGGTGACGCCACGGGCCTGCCACGGCGGCGCGGGCAGCTCACGGTAGTCGCGGTGGCGCACGGGGCCGAGCTCGTCCTCGGGCGCGGCCGGGATCACGACCACGCGCGCATCCGCGAGCGGCGTGCGCTGGCCCGCTTCGAGCAGCTGACCGCGCAGGCGCACGGGGCCCGCGTCCACCGTGGGTGTGGAGCCGTCGTCGTCGGGCGGAGCGTCGGTGAGCTCCGGGGTGTCGGTGGGCTCGGGCTCGGGCTCCGGTTCGGGCTCCGGTTCGGGCTCGGGCTCGGGCTCGGGCTCCGGTGGTGCGAAGTCGATCGGGATCGGCAGCACCACCTCGATGTCTCGCCCCTTCCACCGCGCCGCCCGGTAGCGCAGCTCCAGCACCGCTGCGACCGCGGCCTCGTCGAGCAGCGGGTGCACGCTCGTCACCACCACGGGCTCCTTGGGGATCCCGTCGACGCCGATGGTCACTTCCACCACCACGCGTCCGGCGGGCGGCGGACTGAGCTGCTTGGCGGCCGCGGGGTAGTCGATCGACGCGCCCTGCACGAGCACGGGCGGCTCGACCTCGTCGGGCGCGACCTCGGGGGCCGCAGCCCGTGCGATGCCGGGCGTGGGCAAGAGGAGCATTCCCCCCAGCACCCCCGCCAGGGCCGCGTACACCAGCCTGAGCATCGTTCCGCTCGGCCCGGGAGTATGCCCGACACGGTGCCGCTGGTGCTCAATTACCCGAATTCATTGATGAAAACGTGCGCTACGGCCGCCCGCTCGTCAGTCGAGCTGCACCACGCCGTCGTCGATCTCCGCGCGGCGCAGGGTCAACGTGTCGAGCAGGTAATTCTGGTGCAGCTTCCACGGGGCGACCGAGCCCTGCTTGGGCAGCTCGTCGATCGCACGCTGGACGTAGCCCGAGGTGAAGTCGAGGAATGGCACCTCGTCCACGCGCTCGTCACGGCGTGGCATGCAGCGCCGGTAGCCGTGGCTCCGCATGTGCGCGAGCAGCCGGCACACGTACTCGGCGGTGAGGTCGGCCTTGAGCGTCCACGAGGCGTTGGTATAGCCGAACGAGAGCGCGAGGTTGGGCACGCCCGAGAACATCATCGCCTTGTAGGTCATGGTCTTGGCGAAGTCGACGCGCTCGCCGTCGACGGTGATCTCCACGCGCCCGAGGATCAGCACGCGCAGGCCCGTGGCGGTCACGATGATGTCGGCCGGCAGCTCCTGCCCGGAGCGCAGGCGGATCCCGGTCTCGGTGAACGTCTCGATGTGGTCGGTGACGACCGAGGCGCGCCCGCTGCGGATCGATTCGAACAGGTCGCCATCGGGCACCAGGCACACGCGCTGGTCCCACGGGCGGTAGCTCGGGGTGAAGTGCTTGTCGACGTCGTAGCCGGCCGGGAGCTGGCGGCGCGCGCCCTCCACGAGCACCTTCTTGACCCGCTCGGGGATCCGCCGCGAGAGCTGGAAGAACGCGAGCGCGAGCAGGGCGTTCTTCCAGCGCGTGGCGTCGTAGGCGAGCTGAGCCGGCAGCACGCGCCGCAGCGCGCTCGCGAGGCGATCGACGCGGGGCCGCGAGAGGATGTAGGAGGGCGAGCGCTGCAGCATCGTGACGTGGGCCGCCTGCTTGGCGAGCTCGGGCACGAGCGTGACCGCGGTCGCGCCGCTACCGATCACCACCACGCGCTTGCCGGCGTACTCGATGTCGGGGGTCCAGAACTGCGGGTGCACGATGCGGCCCCCGAAGCGCTCGGCGCCGGGGAACACGGGCGCGTGGCCCTGCTCGTAGTCGTAGTAGCCGCTGCACATGAACAGGAAGCCGCAGGTCAGCGTGACCGTCTCACCGCTGGCCGTCTTGGTGGCCTCCACCGTCCAGCGCGCCTCGGCGCTCGACCACGATGCGCGCAGCACCCGGTGGCCGAAGCGAATGTGCCGCAGCACGTCGTGCTCCTCCGCGGTGCGGCGCAGGTACTCGAGGATCGCGGGCGCCTCGGCGATCGACTCCCGCTGCTTCCACGGCGCGAACGAGAACCCGAGCGTGTACATGTCGGAGTCCGAGCGGATCCCCGGGTAGCGAAACAGGTCCCAGGTACCGCCGATGTGCGCGCGCCCCTCGAGGATCGCGTAGCTGTGATCGGGACAGCGCTGACCGAGCTGGCAGGCGGCCCCGATGCCGGAGATCCCGGCCCCCACGATCAGGACGTCGACGTGCTCCGTCATGGCCGCCACATCCTAGGCTAGGACGGCGGCTCGAACACGTACTCGTAGCGCAGACCCGCGTAGTCGGCGACCTGGCCGTCGGTACCCACGGCGGGCGAGAGCGTCATCTGCTTGAGCGCCTTGATGGCGATCTCGTCGCAGCCCGAGCCGATCCCGCGGACCACCTTCACGCTGCGCACCTTGCCGTCGCGGCGCACGTCGACGTTGAGCACGACGGTTCCGAACACGCCCTTGTCGCGGCTGGCCGGGCACTGCAGCTTGGGCGGGCGCTTCTTGGGCAGCGGCATCGTCTTGATGTAGATGTCGCTCTTGGGCGCCCACTTGGGCCCGCTGGGCGCGGTGCCGGTGCCACCGGTGCCCTCGCCCGTGCCCTTGGGCTTGCCGCGGGGCTTGCCCTGGTCGGAGCCCTGCGTGCGGCCGGGCGTGGTGGTGTCGCCCGCGTTGACCGCGACGGGGCTGCCGCTGCCGCCGGGCACGAGCTGGCTGTCGGGCAGCTTGATCCGGGGCGGGGGCGGCAGATCGTCGGACGGCGGGGGCTGCTTGGGCTGGGGTTGCTTGGGCTGCTTCTTGGGCGGCGGCGGCTGCTCGGGCGGCGGCTCCTCGGGCTCGGGCGGCGGCTCCTCGGGCTCGGGCTCGGGCTCGGGCTCGGGCTTCGGCGGCTCTGGCTCGGGCGGCTTGGGCTCCTCGATCGCCACCTCGTAGAGGATGAGCTCGGGTGGCCGCTCGGGCTCGGGCATCTCGTGCAGCGTGTAGAAGATGACGACGTGGAACACGACGGAGGCCACGAACAGGAACAGCGCCCAGCCGCTGGTCTCCTCGTCCTCGCGATCATGGGCGCGAGCAGGGGCGCGACCGTGTGGCGCTGCGCTCACCCCCCGCTGCCCTCCGTGGGCTTGGGCTTCTCGGTGGCGATGGCGTACTTGGTGACCCCGCCCGCGCGCAGCAGATCGATGAGGTGGACCATGCGGCCGACCTCGGCCTTGGTGTCGCACTGCACGATGCCCTGCACGTCGCGGTCCTCGGCCAGCTTGGTGGAGATCGCCGCGACGATCTCCTCGTCGGCGGTCATCTCCCGCCCGTCGACGGCGGTGGTGCCGTCCTTGCGGCAAACGATCAGGATGCTGGCCCGGTCTTGGGTCTGTCCGGTGGCGGCCTCCGGCTTGTCGACCCGCAGCCCCTCGGGGTTGATGATGATCGACGTGGTGATCATGTAGATGATGAGGAGCACCAGCATCACGTCGACCAGCGGCGTGACGTTGATCGAGGTGATCTCACCGTCGTCGTCGTAGTCTCCGCCGCCCGCCATGGCCCTAGTCCTCCTTGGCGGCCGGGGCCTTCACCCCGTTGGAGATGAACGTGCGCGCGGTGTTGGCCAGGCCCTCGGCCTCGCTCAGGATCCGCTTCACCCGGCGCTGGAACGTGTTGTAGGCGACGACCGCGGGGATGGCGACCAGGAGGCCGACCGCGGTGGCGACCAGCGCCTCGTAGATCCCCGAGATCACCGCCTTGCTGGCCTCGCCGCCGCCTTGCAGCAGGCCCGACTCGGCCTGATCCCGCAGCGCCTTGATGATGCCGATGATGGTGCCGAACAGGCCGATGAACGGAGCGTTGGCGCCGAGCGTGCCGAGGAATGCCAGGTTGCGCTCGAGCCGGAGCTTCTCCTCGGGGCGAATCGCGTTCATGGCCGCGTCGAGGGTCTCGCTGCTCTTGCCGGCGTGGCCCAGCATCTCCCTGACCATGCGGCCACCGGGGCCGGCGGCGTTCTCCACCAGCTTCTTGGCCGCGGCGATGTCGCCGTCGCCGAGCGCCCCCACGAGCTTGCGCCGGATCTCGCGGTCGGCCCCTGCGATCCCGCGGAAGAACAGCCCGCGCTCGATCATCACGTACACGCTCAGCACGCTGAGCACGACCAACAACCAGAGCACCCACTCCGCGCCGAGCAGGGAGAACTTGAGGAATTCTTCGGTGAGGCTCATCGGATGGGCGCGCGAAAGGTAGCGGAAACCGCGTATTGGGGCCAGGGCCGGGCGGCTGGGAGGCCGAATGCGGGGGCTTGGGACGGCCCTGGGCGCGAGGGTGGCACCCTCGTCGGGCGGGCGGGCGACTGCGCTCGTGGCGGGGCAGCGGGCCAGCACCATGGCGCAGAACGCGGGCAGGCCTCTCCGAATTGCGGTCGGCGCGCTGATGAGATTTCCGGTGGGATGGCTTGGCGTCGCTGTAGGGGTGGCTAGGCCGGTTTCCGGAGGTGAGCGCTGATGAACGTACCCATGGAGTGGAGCACGCGGGGCCTTTGCAATCGAGATGCGAGCCAGGCGTTCCAGCTCGCGGTGCACCTGCTCGAGAAGGTCGATCGGCGGGTGCCGCGGGCCGTGGCCTGCCGTGTGGCGGTGGTGCGCGATCACGGCGCGCGCGGGCACGAGCTCGAGGGGCCGGTGCACGTGCGCGTGGAGGTGACCGTGCCGTCACGACCGCCGGTCGTGGCGGTGCGCCATGCCGATGAAGGCTGGCCGGGAGAGGGCGTGATCTCGGCGGTGCACGAGGCGTTCCGTCGGGTGCACGCGCAGCTCGACGGCCTGTTCGACCATCGGTCGCCGCGGCGGCACGGCTCGGAGCGCCGGCCGATGTGGCTGCCCCGCTAGCGGGCGTGGTGGCTCGGCAACCCGCGGTGGAAGCCCTCGGACCGAGGGGTGGGATGGGGTCATGGGGCTTTCACCGCCGGCTGCTACCCGGACGAGCTCGAGCCGCTCGAGCCGCTCGAGCCGCTTCCGTCCTCGCACAGCGCCGCGACCTCGGTCTGGCCCTCGCAGGTGAGGCAGGGCGAGCCGACGTCGACGGTGCAGTCGGCGGTGCTCGTGAGCGCGGTGCACGAGTACTGCACGAGCGAGGTCGAGGAGCGCTCGAACCACGCGAGCTCGTAGACCTCGCCCACGCGGCCGCCCACGCCGTACTGGAACGGCTCGGCGCCGTCGGCCAGGGTCCACGTGGAGCGCAGGCCCATGGTGTTCATGGCCTGGATGGTCGAGCAGTCGTGCACGGTCTGCCACGCGAACACGGCGTCGTCGGGGCCGGGCGAGCCGCAGTCGACCGCGGGGCTCTTGCTGGGCTCGACCCAGGCGTCGAGCTCGGCTTCGAGCACGTCGCAGGGGTCACCACCGGTGGTGCCGGTGCTGGGGCAGTCGCACTCGCACATCCACACGCTGGCCAGGCACGTGGCGGTGCTGGGGCAGTCCTCGCCGCACATCTCCGGGCACGGGTCGGGGCCGCAGCCGGGGCCGAAGGTGGTGTCGTCGGGATCGACGGTGGTGACCGGCGCGGTGGTCACGTTGGAGGTGGCACCGGGATCGGTGGTGTCGGTGCCGCCGCTGGTGCTGGTACCGGTGCCGTCGGACTGGGTGGGCGGGTCGTCCTTGCATGCGGCCGCCAGCACGAGCAGCGCGGCCGGGCCGTACACGAGGAGGGTGCGAGGCGGGCGAAGGGCGAGCCGAGCCATACTGCATCATGGCAGAAATCGGCCGGAGCCTTCAGAGCTAGACTGGGGGCGCCTCGGGGCCTGGGGGCGCCTCGGGGCCTGGGAGCGTCTCGGGGCCTGGGAGCGCCTCGGGGCCTGGGGGTGCCTCGGGCGCGGTCATGCTGAGGTAGACCTGGCAGCTACGGTTGGCCGGATCGCGCTCGAGCACGGCCTGCCACTGCACGCGCGCCTGCTCGACCCGGCCGATGCGCCACAGCGTCACGCCGTAGTGGGTGCGGGCGGGCAGGTAGTCGGGCGAGAGGTCGCAGATCGCCTGGAATTCGTCGAGCGCGGCGTCGTAGCGGCCGAGGTCGCGCAGCGTGTTGGCGAGCTTGGTGCGGATGTCCACGAACGTGGGGCACACCCGCAGCGCCTTCTGGAACTCGACGATCGCATGATCGAGGAGGCCCACCGCGGTGTAGGCATCGCCGAGGTCGCGGTGCATGTTGGCGATCTTGCCGCGGGCGAGCGGCTCGAGCTGGTCGAGCCCGTCCGCACCGCGCGCGCTGTGGGCCTGCTCGTAGAGGCGGCGGCCCTCGTCGTAGCGCCCGAGCTCGTTGTAGACCACCGAGAGGTTGAGCGCGGCCTCGGTGTAGTGCGGGTTGATGGCCAGCGCGCGCTCGAATTCCGTGCACGCGTCTTCGGGGCGGCCCTGCTCGTAGTGGATGAACCCGAGCATGTTGTGGACGTCGGCGAACTCGTCGTGCGCGTCGCGGACGGCCTCGAGGTGCGGCCGGGCGCGCTCGTACTCGCCCGCCTGGTAGTGCTCGCGGCCGGAGACGAGATGGTGCTTGATCTGCGCGTCCATGGGGCAGCGGGGCAGCGGGGCAGCGCGGCGAGCCGACGAGCGCTGCGTTCGTAGGGTACGCCAGGCCGGCGGCCCTGTGCATGTCGAACGGCGCGCGCGCTAGGGTGACGCAGCCCCTGGATGGGCCACGGGGTCTTCGGGTTCCTCGGCTTCGGGGTCCTCGGCTTCGGGCTCCTCGCCGGGCGTGGTCTTGGGCTCCTCGCCGGGCGTGGTCTTGGGCTCCTCGCCGGGCGTGGTCTCGGGCTCCTCGCCCACCACGGCGTCGGGATCCTCGCCAGGCTTGGGCTTGGGCTCGGGCGCCGGTGGGGGCAAGCGGGGCGGTGCCTTGCCGTCGGGCGTGGGCTCCTCGGCGGGCTTGGCGAGCTCGGGTCGCTCGGGGCGCTCGCGGTTCTTGGGCTCGGGCGGCGGCGTGGGCACCGGACGGCTGCGGTCGGGCCGCTTGCGCGACGGATCGGCGGGGCCGTAGGTGTCGAAGATGTAGCGCAGGTAGATCCGCGCCTGCTTGCCGTGGTGGTGCTTGGGGTGCTGGCTCTGCAGCTCGCTGAAGGTCGAGCGCGAGAGCTCCACCTCTTCCATGCGAAGGTACGTCACGCCGAGCAGGAACAGCACCTCGGCATCGAGGCCGATGCCGGGGTACAGCGTGTGCGCCGCCTCGAGCCGGCCGATCGCGGCCTCGGGCTTGTCCTTCTCGAGGTAGAAGCGCGCGACGTAGAGCTCGTGCTCGAGCAGCCGCCGGTTGATCTCGTCGCGGAGCTGCAGTGCGTACTCGGCGGTGGGCGTGTCGCCGTAGTGATCGAAGAAGTACTCGAGCTCGACGAGCCCCTCGCGCAGCCGCGACTGGTCGCGTTGGTAATGCGGCGGCAACAGGAAGAACCCCTGCGGGCCGTTCATGTAGGCCGAGACCGCGGCCATGTAGCTCACCCAGCCGTTGCGCACGTGCTTGTGGGTGGGGTGCAGCTTGGCGAACTGGCGGAACGCGTCCTGCGAGGTGAGGTAGTTGCCCTGCTCGAACTCGGCGCGGGCGATGAGCAGCTCGGCCTCCACCGCATAGCGGCTGAACGGGAACCGGATGCGCACGAAGTCGGCGTACTGGATCGCCTCCTCCCAGTCCTCGTCGGAGAACTCGCCCAGCGCCAGCTCGTAGTTCTCGCTGGCGGTCTGCGCGTAGTCGGCCGCGAGGTCGGGGCCGGTCTTGCACGCCCCGGCCGCGAGGACCAGCCCGAGCGCGATTGCACGCAGGCTCGAGCGGGTGGGGAGGTGGGAGGCGCGCATGAGCCGGGGCGGGGGGACGCTAGCCCTGGGAATTCTGGGCTGTCAAACACAGTGGGGCGGCTCGGCGCCTCGGGCGGCCTTCGGACGCCGAAGGCGGCCGACGTGCGAAGCGCTCGGGCATGGAGGGGCGGGGCTGGGGCGTAGGAGGCGCGCCGCCGCCGACGCCCGATGGTTTTACCGACCTCGCCGTCGTCTTGCGGTAGAGTCCGCCGACCCCCGCCCTTGGAAAGCGCCCCCCACGTGCGAGCCTCCGACCACGAAGAATCCCGGGCCCTGGGCCCGTACGCCGCGCTTGCGCTGGTGGCCGGCTCGATGCTCGGCATCGGCATCTTCATCGCGCCCCCGGTGGTGGCGGCGCAGCTCGATCACCCGGGCACGTTCCTCCTGATGTGGCTCGCGGGCGGCCTGTCGGCGCTGTTCGGGGCGCTCGCGGTGGCCGAGCTCGGGGCCATGATGCCGCGCGCGGGCGGGGACTACTCGTACCTGCGCCTGGCCTACGGCCCGGGCATCGCGTTCGGGGTGGGCTGGCTGCAGCTCCTGGCGATCTTCCCCGGGTCGCTGGCGACCATGGCCGTGGGCACGGCGGCGTTCCAGCTGCCGGTGATCCTGGGGCCGGGCTACGAGCTGCCGGCGCAGCTCGGGCTGCCGGGCGAGATCACGTGGGCGATCGCGATCATCGTGGGGTTCACGGCGCTCAACCACGTGGGCGTGCTGCTGTCGGGGCGCTTCCAGGTGGTGCTCACGGTGATCCCGGTGGTCGTGCTGCTCGGGGCCAGCGTGATCGTGCTCCTGACCCAGGGGGTCGACGGCGGCGCGTGGAACGACGGCCACGGCCCGATCCACACCCCGGCGCTCGGGGCCGCGGCGCTGGCGTTCCTGCCGGTGTACTTCGCCTACTCGGGCTGGAACGCCGCGATCTTCGTGGGCGGCGAGATCAAGAACCCCGCGCGCAACCTGCCGCGCGCGCTGGTGGGCGGCACGCTCGGGGTCACGATCCTCTACTTCATCCTGTGCGCGGGCTTCCTGGCGGTGTTCCCCATGGCCGATCTCGCGCGCGTGGGCGAGGCCGGCACGGCCGCGGCGCGCACGTTGTTCGGGACGCTCGGCGAGGTGGGCGTGACCACGCTGATCGTCCTCGCGATGCTCGGCTCGATCAACGGCACGGTGCTCACCGGCTCGCGCATCGCCTATGCGATGGCGCGCCACGGGCACTGCCCCGGCTCGGCCGGCCAGCTCCACCCGCGCTTCCGCACCCCGGTGGTGGCGCTGTGGATGCAGGCCGCGTGGAGCATCGTGCTGGTGCTCAGCCACGGCTTCGAGGAGCTGATGAACTACACCTCGGCCGCGATGCTCATCACCGGCACGCTCACGGTGCTGGCGGTGATCGTGCTGCGCCGCAAGCTGCCCGACACGACCCGGCCGTACCGCACGTGGGGGTACCCGGTCACGCCGTTGCTCTACGCCGCCTCGAGCCTGGTGGTGCTGTGCGTGCTTGCGAGCAAGCTCGACCCCTCGCTGTTCCTCGCGGTGGTGTGGTTCGTGGGCGCGCTCGGGGTGCACCACGTGTTCATGCGCAAGCGAGCGCCGGTGCCGTCGATGTCGAGCGGGGTGACCTCGGGCGCGCCGGAGCTGTGAGGCACGGGAGCTCAGCCCGCGGCCTCCTCGGGGCAAGCCGTCAGCACGGCGAGGAATCGCTCGTGGTCGTGCCCGGTGATGATCCACGTCCGTGACCCCGGGGACAGGCGCGAGCCCCAGCCGCCGCGGGTGCGGTAGAGCTCGACCTCGGCCCACGTGCCGATGGCGCGGTCGATCGCGCAGCAGGCAGCGAGCGGGTCGTGGAACTTCTTGCCCGCTGGGCTCTTGCGCAGGTACGCGTCCATGCCCTCCCAGATCAGGCGCAAGGATCGGCTCCGGTGCACGAGCGCCTCGATGCGTACGTGGACCTCGCGGTCGTACACGACGCCGTGGCAGACGTTCTTCGACACGAACCAGCGCTCGCCGATCCCCGGGTGCACGAGCGCGGCCTCGGCCGAGCTCGGGTCGCCGTTGAGGTTGTAGGTCGGGCAGGTCGTCATCCCGCGGAACTTCTCGAGCTGCCGCTCCGGCGGCACCACGCCCTCGCCCGCAAAGCCTCCCTGCACGACGAGCGCGCCGACGCGGAAGCCCGGCAGCTTCATCGCCGCGCCGAGGTTCTTGAGCGGCGCGCCCGTGACCAGCGTCGTTGCGGTGTCGCATACGGCCCGCAGCACCTCGCCGCCGGGGGCCGCATCGCGCGACGGAGGTATGTCGCCGAACGCCGCATAGTGCCACGACGACACGCACACCCCGCGTCGCCCGTGCCGCCCCGCCGCTGGCTCACCGCCGTCGCGCAGCGACTTCGGCAGGTGATCGAGGTTGTGCGCGCCGACGGGGATCTCCCGCCCGAACCACTCGAGCGCCCGCCGCACCAGTCCGACCTGGTCAGGCGTCCCCGGCGTCACCGTCACCGCCTTCAGGTTGACCTCCGGGTGCCCGAGCAGCAGCAGCAGCGTCAGGAAGTCGTCCGGATCGCCGGTCTCCATGTCCCAGACCACGTCGAGCATCCGCGGCAGTGTACAGCTCCGCGGCCTTGCGCTCTCGGGACGATTACGCGCGCTTCACCAGTGGCCCCGCTGGCCCACGCGAGTGCTACGTGAGCGCGCCGAGCTCGTGCGTGACGAGGTGCTCCTTGCTGGCTCCGCTCACTCGGGATCGAGCATGGTGGTCGGTGTCGATGGTGGCGGCGGTGGCTGGGGCGGGTTGGTGGCCGTCAGGCATCCGCGCGTGTCGACTTCGAGCATCATGAACTGCGTCTGTGCATGGCAGCCGTCCTCGGTCGACTCGACCACGACGGTCTCGCTCACCACCTCGTCGCAGTGCTCGGTGGACACGGTGATCGGGCCCACGAGGTCGTAGCCGGCGATCCACGCCTCACAGCCGTTGGGGCCCTCGATGCAGCGGGCCTCGAACGTGTTGCCGTCGTGCTCGAACCACACCGCGTCCACGTCCACCGGCAGGAAGTAGTCGGTGTATTGGCGTACGACCAGCGCGTGGACGGACGGTCTGGCCATGCGGTCGCACGAGCCCGGGGGCAGCTGCGCCGGCACGCGTCGCGGCTCGTCGAGCTGGGGCGCGACGAGATCGTTCGCGGCCGAGGCGTCGAGCGGCTCGGGTGTGGTGGGGCCCGAGTCCACGTCGCAGGCGCAGGTCATCACCACCAGGAGGGCGGACGCGAGCAGTGAAGGGCGCTCGAGCTTGATGTCGATCATGGGTTCCTCCTGCTCCCAGCCTTGATGCTCGAGGGGGGCACGCAACCAGCAATCGCGGGCCATCCGCACCCGCGACCACGCAAATCCGGCGGGGTGCGATGCGGCGGCGACGGCCCCGACGTCACGGGGATCGCGTAGGTGTCACACATGACGAATCGCCGATTGCCCGAGTACCTGCACCACGAACGGCGTCGCTTTCGGTGACGTGGGTGGCGAAGGGCATGTCGGAGCCACGAGCCGGAGAGGTATCCTCGTGCGTTGGGGGGTGGCGATGCGCGGGTGGGCGATCGGTGGAGTGGCAATGGTGGTCTTGGTCGGCTGTGCTCCGGTGGGCGACGACTGGCCCTCGGTAGAGGAGCTGGAGCGCCGTTGGGTGGAGCCCGGGGCGCCGCTGGTGGCCCAGGCCGACGGCGAAGAGGCGTCGCGTTGCGCTGGTGCGCCTCCAGCGCCGACTGACCCGCTGCATGCCGATCTCGCGCTCGACCTGCGTCACGATGGGCCCGTGGTGCTCGAGCCCGGCGAGCACGTCGAGCTCGCGGCGCGCCTGCGCAACCGCTCCGCGAGCGCGTCGCAGCGAGCGGTCCTGCCCGGCGACGGATCCGAGGTCGCATGGCGAGAGCCTCGCGTGTGGTTCTCCGGGTTCGTGGACGAGGGCGACGGCTGCTGGCGCGCGGTGCCCGAGCTCGCCGCGGCGCGCTGCGGGATGTTCGATCACGAGTGGGAGGACGACGCGGTGACGCTGCAGCCCGAAGCGACCGTGGCGCTCGATTGGCTCGGCAATCCCGCGTACATGCTCGATCTGCAGGCGGCCGGACGAGTGCGGATCTACCTGCACTACGCCTACCGGCAGGGCCGCGGAGCGACGCGCTGGGATGGTGAGCCCGAGCCGGCCGCGCTGGCCGACATCGCGGCGTTCGAGCTCGTCAGCAATCCCATCGAGCTCGAGATCGTGCGGCCGCTGGAGCTCGAGCTCACCGCGCGGCCACGACCAGCCGGCAAGGCGGTCGACGACGTCGCCGACGCGCTGGAGCTGCGGCTGCGCAATGCCTCGCCAGAGGCGCGCGAGGTGCTGCCGCCGTCGTCGACCCGGCTGCGCTTCGAGGCACGAGGCAGCGAGGAGAGCTGGCCGAATGCCTCGTGGACGCAGGAGGACGACGAGCGACCGGCACAGCGCCTCGCGGCCGGTGAGGCGATCGTGCTGCTGGGCGAGGGCGCGGTCGTGCCGTCGCTTCGCTACGCGTGGCAGCATCCCGTGGCGGAGACCGTGCAGGTACGCGCGGCCTATCGACCGTATGCGGAGCGCCCGAGCGTCGAGGTGCGATCGGCGTGGGTCGAGGTGGAGCTGCGCTAGGAGCTACGGCCCCGTGGCTTGCTCCGAAGGCGGCGGCCCCAGCGTCACATTCCACCCGTGGCGCTTGGCGAGCCCGGCGAGCAGCTCGCGCTCGGTCGGCGCCTCCTGATCGTCGAGGGCCGCCTGGGCGCGCTCGAACAGATCCCGCACGCGCTCCTGCTCCCCGCCGCGCTGGCTCAGCACGCACGCGAGCACGATCCGCGCGTAGGCCCGATCCACGGGGATCACCGCGGGATCGTCGGCCAGGAGCAGCGCCCGGTTCGCCTCCTTCAGCGCCCGATCGAGCTCCCCGACCTCGAGCAGGTTGTGCGCGAGGTTTCCCACCGAAGTGGTGAGCGAGGCGTGGTCGGGCCCGAACACGCGCTCGCGCACCTCGAGCGCCCGCTCGCGCATGGGCAGCGCCTCGGCGTGGCGGCCGAGCTTCTCGAGCACGTTGGCCACCTCCTCGAGCGACGAGGCCACCTGCACGTGCTCGGCCCCGTACGCCCGCTCGGTGATCGCGAGCGCGCGCCGCTGCTCCGTCAGGGCATCCTGGTGGCGGCCGCTGCGGCTGAGCAGCACGCCGAGGTTGCGGTGGGCGCGGCCGACCTCGATGTTGTCGGCGCCCAGTGCCCGCTCGCGCAGCGCGAGCACCTTGCGCAGGTTCGCTTCGGCGGGCTCGAGCTGGCCGAGCATGGCTTGGCTTATCGCCAAGTTATCGAGCAGGCTCGCCGAGTGCAGGTTCTCGGGGCCGAGCTCCCGCACGATCTGCTCGTAGCCCCGCTCGTACCACTCCAGCGCCTCGCGGGCGTCGCCGCGCTGGTCGTGGATGTAGCCGAGCATCGCCATCGCCACTGCCACGCGGTGGTGCTGGGTCCCGAGCGCTCGCTCCCACGTCAGCTTGGCCTGCTGCGCACGCTGCAGCGCCTCCTCGAACTGGCCGGTGTCCGCCAGCGTACCCGCGAGGTTGTTGTACATGCCCGCGAGCCGCAGCTCGCTCACTCCCGCCTGCTCGGCCAGCTGCACCGCGCGGCGCTGGTGGGCCAGCACCTCCTCGGGCCGCACCTCGTGGTCGAGCACCAGCGCCAGGTTGTTCTCGAGCTGCGCCTCGAGCCCGGGGTCGCCCCCGATGCGCTCGAGCGTCGCGCCAGCCAATCGCGCCCACGTGTGCCCGCGATCGGTGTGGCCGAGCCGGTCGCCCTCCACCATCACCAGGTGGATCCGGATCTCGGCGAGCATCGCGTCGTCGCGCGCGATCTCGGCCGCGACCTCGGCGTCGAGCAGCACGGCTCGAGCCTCGGTGACCTCGCCCTTGGCCTCGAGCGCCACGCCCAGCGCCAGCGTGGCCAGGGCGGTGAGGGGAGGGTGCTCGAGCTCGTCGGCGCGGCGCCGTGCGGCCCGGGCCGCGACCACGGCCTCGTCGAGCTTGCCCGCACGCTCGAGCGCCTGGGCATGCGCCACCCGGGCGCGGGCCTCCTCCACCTCGCGCCGCCGCTCGGGGTCGCGCGGCAGCGGCTGGCGCTCGCGCAGCGCCATTGCGTCGGCACAGGCCGCCACTGCGGGCAAGCCGTCGACGGTGGCCAGCGCATGATCGACCACCTCCGCGTCGGCCTGCGAGAGCAGCTCGACCACCGCGTCGAGATCCTCGAGCTGCTGGTGCAGGCACGCCATGCGCAGGTCGAGCAGCGCCTCGCTCTGCTCCTGCCGCACATGCGTGGCCTCGCAGGCATCGGTATGCGCAGTGGTCCAGCTCGCCGCCCACGCGTCGATCGCCTCCACCGCAGCATCGCGGGTGTGCGCGGCGTGGCCACGACTGACGCCGCCGATCGCGGCGGCCACCTGGGCGCGCGGCTCGTCGCTCCACACCTGCGCCAGGCGCTCGTTGGCCGCGGTGCACACCTCGGGCGCCGACGCGAGATGGGCGTACGCGGCCACGCTGCCGCCCGCGATCGCCACCACGCCGAGCGCCACGCCCACGCGCCGCCAGCGTCGCCGCGGGTCGTGACGTAGATCGAGCAAGAGCGCACGCATGCTCGGGTAGCGGGCCTTGGGATCGACCAAGAGCCCCCGCCGCAGCGCGCGGCGCAGGTGCCCCGGCAGCTTGCCCCGCGGGGGCTCCTGCAGCCGGCCCTCCTTGATGTTGGCGACCAGCTCGTCGTCCTTGCCCGGGAATGGTGGTCGCTCGCACAGCGCCTCCCACAGCGACACGCAGAACGCGAACTGATCGGCGGCCGGGCCCACCTTCTCGCGGTCGTGCTGCTCGGGGGCCATGTACGCGGGCGTGCCCTGCCGGCGGCCCTCGGTGCCCACCTTGGCCTCGCCTCGCGCCTCGGCGACGACGGCGACCTTGGGTATGTCGTCGACCGGGGTATCGCTCTGCAGCCGCGCAAGCCCGAAGTCGAGCACCTGCACCCGTCCGTCGCGCCCGATGATCGCGTTGTCGGGCTTGAAGTCACGGTGCACGATCTCGGCCGCGTGCGCGGCCACCAGCGCGTCGCCGGCCTGTCCGAACGCGGCCATGATCTCGCGGGCCGTCCGTGGCTTGCTCTTGAGCCAGCGCCGCAGCGTCTCGCCCTCGACGAAATCCATCGCCACGAACACGCGGCCGTCGAGCAGCCCCGCGTCGTGCACCGCGACCACGTTGGGGTGCGACAGCCGGGCCAGTGCCTGCGCCTCGCGGAGCGTGCGGCCGTCGCTCTCGCTCGAGCCCGGCACGTGACCGGGGCTGCGCATGCGCAGCACCTTCACGGCCACCTTGCGATCGAGCTGCGGGTCGTAGGCCGCGTACACCACCCCCATGCCGCCGCGCCCCAGCCGGTAGAGCACCACGTAGCGGCCGATGCGTGAGCCGCTCGGCAGCTCACCTTCGGCGCGCCAGCGGCCCGAGGTGTTGCGACGACGCGACCCTCGCGAGCGGCTGCCGCCCTCCGTGCTCATCGGGATCGAGCCCGAATTGTCGCCGTCCCTCACCCGCGGGTACAGGATCCCCCGAACGTCCCGGCTGGCTCAAGGGGCGCGAGCGAATCACGAGCCCTCGGGTGCTTCGCGGCAGCCCCATGGCGCTCGGACGTGCTCCGCGTCCGCGGGACCTCGTCCTGGCGATCACCGTGAGATCGGACGCCTACGGCCTTGGAACGGCCTTCCGACTTCAGGCGCCGGCGCTCTCGCGGTCGCTCGCGCGCTCCACCATGGTGTCCCACAAAAGCCGTGCCGCTGGTGACAATGCGTGCTCGACCGAGCGGAGCAGCGCGACCCTGCGGCTCACGGGCGGCTCGCACAGCGGGCGGCGAACGGTGTCGTCGGACACCAGCGAGTGCTCGGGCAGGAGCGCCACGCCCACGCCCGCGCGCACCAGGCACTCGATCCACGCCTCGCGATCGGTGCGGTAGCTGGCGTAGAGCTCGATGCCGTCCGCGTCGCACAGCTCGCCCACCGCATCGCGCAGCTCGCACGCCAGGCGGTCGATGTACGGCTCACCCGAGAGATCCCGCAGGCTCACCTGACCCTTGGCCTCGAGCCGGTGGCCGCGCGGCAGCGCCACCACGTAGCGCTCCTCGTAGAGCGGTTTGGCCACCACCCAATCCTGGCGGGCGAGGTCGCGATTGGCCACCGCGAGCTCGAGCTCGGCGGTCTCGAGCCGGGTGATGAGCGGCCCCTGACCCATCACGTGCAGCTCGAGCTCCACGCCGGGGGCACGGCGCTTGAACTGCTCGAGGTGGGTCGCGAGCTGGCCGGGCCCGATGGTGGACAAGACGCCCACGCGCACCGGAACCTGGCGGAGCGCGAGGTGGTTACCCGCGATCTCGCCGATGGTGGTGCACTCCTCCACCATGCGCAAGAACCGCGGCAGCACCAGCTCGCCGAGCGTGGTCAGCTTGGCGCCGCCGCGCTCACGGTGGAACAGCGGCCCGCCGAGCTCGTCCTCGAGCTTCTTGATCGCCTTGGTGAGGGCGGGCTGCGACACGCTGCAGCGCTCGGCCGCCCGCGTGAAATTGCGCGCCTCGAACACCGCCAAGAAGTAGCGCGCTTGGTGCAGCTCCATGGGCCCGCGGGCCCACTCTACCACGGCCCTACCGGCCCTCGGGCTCGTCGCCTCGAGCCCCGCCCGCGCATCGAACGATAACCAGGCGGTATTGGGAACCTCGGCGGTCGCTCTTCATGCTGCATTTCGTGGCTCGCCGAGAACGACCGAGCGAGCCCGGAAAGACGCCAAGTCCCATGAGCAACGCAACTCACTCGCTTCCCATCGCTTCGGCCACCAAGGCCACCCTCGTCTCGCTCCGCGCCGCCCGCGGGAAGGCCGGCGCGCTCGCAGAGCTGCTCGTCGCGGGGCGCGACATCGTCGCCCAGACCGAGCCAGGGACGCTCTACTGGGTGGCGCTCCGCTCCGAGTCGGATCCGGACGAGTTTGCGATCTTCGACCTGTTCGCCGACGCCAACGGCCGCGCCGCGCACTTCGAGGGGAAGGTGGCCGCGGCGCTCCACGCCCGCGCCGACGAGCTGGTCGAGGGTGGCTGGGACGAGGGCGTGCTCGCGCGGGTCGTGCACTACGACGTCCGCGCGGCCACGTGACGCCCGGCCGACGGACGCGCGGCGGGGTGGGAGCCGATCGCGGGGGGGCGATCGGCTCCTATCCCTCCGGGTCGGGGACGCAGACCCCGCCGCCCTCGATCTGCGCGTTGGTGCGGAAGGTGTTGAGCGACTCCCAGCTCGGCGGCTCGAACTGCGGGATCGTGCCGTCCTCGCGCACGTTGGTCACGTGATAGGTGTGCTGGTTCCAGATCCGCCGCGCCTGGATCCAGCGATCGTCCACGTCGCGGATCACCTGCACCGGCGGGGACGTGCCGCCGCCGCCGAAGATCGGCTCGTTGGACACGACCACGATCTCGGCCGAGCCGTCGTTGTCGATGTCGGCCACCACGGGGTACTCGGTGCCGGTGCGGCTGGTTCGCGGCGTCTCGAGCAGCACCCCGCCCATCGCATCGAACACGAACATGAAATTTTCGTCGGCGTACATCGCCTCGGCGTCGCCGTCGCCGAGGAAGTCGAAGGCGGTGCCCGCTGCCACGCCGCTCTGGTCGGAGACCGGGGCGTTCCACAGGATGCTCCCGTCGGCCTCGTACACCGCGTAGTCGTTGGCCGAGCTCACGGCGTACTCGGCCTCGCCGTCGCCGTCGAAGTCGTGGATCGTTGCGGGGCGCAGCCACGTGAGCCCGCCCGCGGGGGCGCCGGTGGGGCGCAGGCCCTGGTAGGTGACCACCCCGTTGTGCTCGATCAGCGCCAGGCCCTGCTCGTTGGTCACCAGGACTTCCGGTAGCCCATCGTCGTCGAGGTCGGCCACCTGCGGGTAGCCCGCGGAGATTCCCGCGTTCCACAGCTGCGAGCCGTCGTGGTGATAGGCCGCGTGGCCCAGCACCATCTCGAGGTCGCCGTCGCCGTCGAGGTCGGCCGCTGCGGTGGCCGAGTTGGCACCGGCGGGCTGCGGGGCGGTCCACAGCGCCATGCCCTGGTGGTCGAACAGCTGGTTGCCGGCCAGGATCTCCACGTCGCCGTCGTTGTCCATGTCGGCCAGCGCAATCGCGCCGATCGTCCAGGCGCCCCACACCGAGGGGCTCTGCCACTTGAGCGTGCCGTCGTGCTCGAACGCGATCAGGTTGCCGGTGGACGTGGCGCTCACGATCTCGGGCAGCCCGTCGCCGTCGATGTCTCCGAGCGCGGGCGCCACCGAGAAGTCGACGAGCTGCGGGATCGTGAAGTGCACGGCCCCGGTGGCGCCGTCGAGCACGTGGATGTGCGAGGGCCCGTAGAGCTCGGCCCAGGCCACCACCACGATGTCGGGCACGTCGCAGAGGTCGATGCTGCCGTTGCCGTCGTCGTCGGTGAGGTTTGCGACCAGCGGGGTCACCACCACGTAGATCTCGGAGCCGTCGCCGGCCCAGCTCCACTGCACGTCGGGCTCGAAGCTGTCGGGCGGCGCCGACTGGCTGCAATCGCCGACCGCGTTCATGTCGTCGACCACCTCGCAGGTGGGCTGCACCACCGGCACGTCCCCGGCGGGTGCGAGATCGAAGAGGATGCCGGGGCCGCTGCTGCTGCCGCCGCTGCTGCCCGAGGTCGTCGCGGTGTCGTCGGCCGGCGTGGTGGTGGTCCCGGGGCCGTCGCTGCCCTCCGAGCTCGCGGTCAACGAGCCGGGGCCGATCGAGGTCGGGCCGGTGGTGGTGCCGTCGTCACGGCCCGGCTCGCCGCAGGCCAGCACGGCCAGGCAGGCGGTGGCGAGCCGACGCGGGCTCGATGTCTTGCGCGTGCGATGCATCCGGTGAGTCCCCGATCATGCTTCTATCACGCGTGCATGGCCCCGAGCACAGGTGGCCGCGAGCGGGGGCTCGGACGCGCTCGTTTCAGTTCACCGCGCCGCCCTGGCCCCGCGGGGGCACGCCGAACACGAGCGAGCCGCTGCTGAACGTGGTGCCGAACGTCTCGACCAGGCTGGCGACCTGGTGAAGCGCCGACTCGACGAGCTCGGCGTCGAGCGAGGTCAGCGGGTGGATGAAGGCTGCGTACAGCACGCCGTCGCTCGTGGCGTAGCGGGCGTCGAGCGCGGTGTGGAAGTTGGCCTCGAGGCAGGCGTCGCGCACCTCGTCGCTCACCTCTTCGATCTCCGCGATCGGGGCGATGATCCGCATGCGATCGAAGCGCACGTCGGCCATGCAGGCCAGCGCCACCTCGCCCAGGCGGAGCTGCCAGCGACCCTCGTCGCCCTCCATCTCGTCCGCGGCGTCGCGGAGCACCCGTTCCAGCTCTTCGGCGGTCACGCGCCGGCAAGGATACCCCGGGCAGGCAGCGGTGGGAGCGCTGCGGCGGGGATGCTAGCCTCCAGACCCCCATGCCGACGCCGCTCTCCATCATGAGCTGGAACGTCAACTCGATCCGCGCCCGGCTCGATCACGTGCTGACCTACCTCTATGACAACGCGCCCGACGTGGTGTGCCTGCAGGAGACGAAGGTCGAGGATCGACTGTTCCCCAAGGTCCCGTTCGCGGAGCTCGGGTACACGGTCCACATCCACGGCGGCAAGGCGCAGGCCGGCGTGGCCACGCTCACCAAGCTGCCCTCCGACGAGGTGCGGACCGGGTTCGCGCAGGGCGACCCCGACCGCCACCCACGGATCCTGGTGGTGCGCATCGGGGATCTGCGCATCTACAACCTCTACGTGCCCAACGGCACCACCGTGGGCTCGGATGCGTTCGCGTACAAGCTCGAGTGGTATCGACGGCTGCGGGCCGAGCTCGACGCCACGGTGACGCCGCGGGATTCCGTGGTGATCGTGGGTGATTTCAACGTTGCCCCCGACGAGCGCGACGTGTGGGACCCTGCGCGCTTCCGCGGGAGCGTCTTGTTCACCGACGAGGAGCACGCGGCGCTGCAGCACCTGCTCGGCTTCGGCCTGCGCGACTGCTTCCGCCTCCACGTCGCCGAGGGCGGGCACTACAGCTGGTACGACTACCGCACCAATGCCCTGGCCCAGAACGAGGGCGCGCGCATCGACCTCGTGCTCGCGACCGCGCCGATGGCCGAGCGCTGCCTCGAGGTCGTGCACGACACCAAGCCGCGGAGCTGGGACGTGCCGTCGGATCACGTGCCCGTGCTGGCGCGGTTCGGGCCGTAGCGGCAGGACGGCTCAGCCGGTCGAGGACGAGCCGCCGGTGTCGGAGGACGCGCCGGTGTCGGAGGACGCGCCGGTGTCGGTGCTGGACGACGATTCGGAGCCGGAGCCCGAGGACGAGCCCGTGTCGAGGTTGCCGTCGTCGGAGCTCGTGCCATCGTCGGCGGTGCACTCTCCGTTGAAGCAGAACTCACCCTCGGCGCAGGCGACGTTGCACGCGCCGCAGTGGAACGCGCTCCAGTCGAGGTCCACGCAGTCCTCGCCGCACTCGGTCTCGGTGCAAGGCGCGTCGGTGGTCTCGCCGGGTCCGACGCAGCCGTCGCTCCCACAGCACTCGCCGTTGGTGCACGACTCGCCTTCGTCGCACGCACGGTTGCACGCGCCGCAGTGCTGCACGTCGTACTCGTTGGAGACGCACTCGGCCCCCGGTCCGCAGTAGTTGCCGGTATCGCAATCCGAGAATGGGTCGCTCGCCTGGCAGGACGGGAAGCCGAGCACGAACACCACCGAAGCCAAGATCCACTTACGCATATGGGCCCCATGATGAGCGAAGCACGGCTCCAGCGCCATTACCGGCACTCCACGCAAACTCTCGGACGGCCCCGTGATCGATGGGGCGTCGAGGTGCACTGACGATGAAATGGGGCCGCGGCCCGCTCAGGGGGTGGGCGCCTTGGCCTCGACGGGCGCCTTGGCCTCACCGCCGCCGTAGCGATCCTGGCAGCGCGCGGCGAATTCGTCGGTGGCGTTCTCGCTGAACATCCCCATCGAGGCGTTGCGGTGCGCATTGGCCAGGCACACGCCGATCTCGAGCTTGCCGATCGCCGTGCAGTTCTCGACGAACTTGCGCACGTCGGGCTCCTTGGTCGCGTTCCAGCGCCCGGTCATGGCCTCGTCGCCGGCGGCGGTGACCCGCTTGGTCTTGAAGTCGTCGAACGCCGCCCCGGCCTCGGTGCACGCGGTGGCCACGTCGGCGGGCAGCGGCGGCGTGACGGTGGTGATCTTCTGGAGCTCGTCCTCGCGGGCCTGCGCGGCCTCCTTGTCGGCCTTCTCCTTGAGCTCCTTCATGCGCTTCTCGTTGCCCTTGGTGTCGATCTGCGCGGTGTTGTCGAACGCCTTGGAGATGTCCTTCTTGTCGCCCTTGTCCTTGCCACCGCCGCATGCGACGAGCACGGTGGCGAGCAGGCACGGCGTCACGAGCACGCGGCGAAGAGCGTCTGTATTACGGTTCATGGTGGGGAATCTCCCGTGGGCGGGAGGGTAGCGCCGGCGGATCGCGGGTGTCGAGATCGAGCGCGAGGGTGGGGTGCACGTCGTCCCGTGCGCCCCAAGGGGCGGCGACGGGCATCACGACACGCGGCGGACGGTCAGCCGGAATCGGGTCGTGAGTGGCAGCAGTGGCCAGCGCGATGGCCAGCCCTGCGACTCGACTAGCCACCACCCCGCCGAGCCGCGGGGGCTCCGGATCCAGGAAAGACGAGCCCAACGCTCGTGGCCGCGAGCTGGCACGCGGCTTGCTCCCAGCATGCGCGAGAGCGTCACCGATGGTCGAGTCGTCGCAGTCACTTCGTTCCCGCAGCTCGCGCGGCCGCCCGCGCGTCTTCTTGATGACGAATCGGAGCGACGGCACACCGGCCGCCGTGCTCGAGATCCATAGCCCTCTCCTCGACCTCGGCTTCGTGCCCACCCGCCCGGCTCGCGCGGCGCTCGAGCGCTCGTCGGAGTCCGTGGGTCCGAGGGTCGAGCCCGCCGTCGATCGTGCGCAGACCCTGCTGATGCTCGGGGCGGGAGCCCTCGCCGTGCTGCTCTTGTGGGCGCCGATCTTGCTGGAGCTACCGGTAGCGCGCGGGCTGGTCGGCTACGTCCTCGCCGGGGTGCTCTTTGCCATGTTCGCCGTCTTCTATGGCTTGCTCCGCTTCATCAGCGCGGCTCCCCGGCCCGAGCTCGATCGGTGGAAGCTCCGCATCCTCGCCGCGCTGGGCAGCGTGGTGCATGCGGTGATCTACATGCAAGCGCTCCAGTGACGCGCCCATTCACGGGCGGCGCTTGTTGGGTGGCTCGCCGGTCCAGGGGAGCGTATCGGCTCCCGGCTGTACGAAGCGCTCGTCTTGCCGGGGCTGGCCGGGCTCGGTGGCCGAGGTCGGTGCGGACGCGGGCGCGGGCGTGGGCGCCGGCGCATCTTGCTTCGACGTCGCTTCGCGCATGGCTGCCTCGAGCTCGCGCAGCGTCGAGAAGCGATCGTTGGGCTCGCGCGCCATCGCTCGCCGTACCACGTCGCCCATCGCGGCCGGCACGCCCGGCAGGAACGGGGGCAGCGGCGGCGGGTCTTCCTTCACGCGCTGGATCATCGCGCGCACCGGGCCGCCTTCGCTGGACCATGGCCGGCGGCCGGTGAGCATCTCGAACATCATCACGCCGAGCGAGTAGACGTCGGTACGCGCGTCGGCCTGGTCGCCCAGCACGCGCTCGGGGGCCATGTAGTCCATCGTGCCGATGATCGCGTCGCGCGTGAGGTTCTCGCCGAAGGTTCGCAACGGGTCCTCGGCCTTGGCGAGCCCGAAGTCGAGCAGCTTGACCTGCTCGGGCCGGGCCTCGGCCGGGGCCACCAAGAACACGTTCGACGGCTTGACGTCGCGGTGGATCACGCCGATGGCGTGGGCAGCCCGCAGCCCGAGCACCGCTTGGCGCAGGATCCGGCGCACCATCGACCACGGCAGCATGCCCTCGCGGGCCAGACGCTGCGACAGATCCTCGCCGTCGAGGTACTCCATCACCGAGAACACGAGCCCGTCGGGAGTGCGCCCGAGGTCGAGCACACGGGTGACGTTGGGATGGGCCACGCGTGCGGCCACCCGGGCCTCGCGAAGCAGTCGGTAGTTGCGCGTGAAGTCGTCGGAGTGCTCCCGGTGCAGCACCTTGACGGCCACGGGGATGCGCAGCGCGATCTGCTGGGCCAGGTACACGGTCCCCATGCCACCGCTGCCGATGCGACGCTCGAGCCGGTAGCGGTTCTCGAGCACCGTCTCCTGGAGGGCCTCGTCGTCCGGCTCGTGCGGATTGGACATGAGGGTATGTTCTAGCACGGCCGTCGAGGACCTAGAAGTCGTGCTGGATGTTGCTCTCGTCAGATCATCCGAAGCTCGGGTGCAGCATCGAAGTGTCGACGCAAGTCCTCGATGGTATCGGCGTTGTGCTTCATTTCCTCCCATACCATTCGGTGGTGTAGGCGTCCGATCTCGGCGCGGAGCCGCTCGCGCGTGGCGGTGGGCGTATCGCGTGCGAGTGAGGCGTATTCACGTGTCCGAAGCAAGTAGTCACGGCACGCCTGGCGTCGCGCCGAGACCAGCACGTCGCGCCGATTGAGCTCCAGCAAGTCGATCGTGTAGTTGGCCCGCAGTTGCGCGAGGTCGTCGAGCCCAGGCCGGGGTAGGATCCAACAGGTGTCGGCCAAGTCGATGGTCAGGTAGTCCAGGGGGTCTTCTCGGCGAGGATCGATCAGCGCAGCTGGCCCCCCTGGAGGAGGCATCCTGGGCGCTCCTCTGCGACGGACGAGCTTCTGGAGCGCTCCTTCGTGGATGATCGCGAAGCTCGCGTTCTTGCGCCCGTTGCAAACACCACACGAGAACAAGAAATTGTGCCACACGAAGGTCAGCTCGGGATACCAGGACTTGGGCCAGATGTGCTCCACTTGGTGGCCGAGCGAGTCCTCGCAGTAACTGCAGCGTACGAGGCCGCTGCACATGCTGGCAAGGGTCTGACGGACGACTCCCAGCGGGGCCGTTCGCGACTTCTGCCTGAAGGACTCGAGTGCGGCGCGTACCTTCTGATCGTAGTCTGCGATGGCGTCGATCTCGGCCTGCCACCCGACGAGAGCCGTCATGCTCTCCGGTGGCAGGTCGCGGGGCTCGAGGCGGATCATGGGATGCGCTCGCCTCTGGCGGTGGTCGGCAGGATCGTGCGCAGGTACTCGCGTTCCGCTTCCTCGTTGGGCTCGAGTGGTCTCGTGCGCGCCTCCAGGTTCAGCTCCGCCAGGCGCTGGAGCCGCTCATGACCGGCCTCCGAACGCGTAGGGACCACACCGAAGCTCGGGGTGTCGTAGGCATCGAGCACGTTGCCGTAGAGGAGCCGATCTCGCTCCTCTCCGACGACGAACCTTCCCTCGTCGTCGGAGCCCGGCTGCGGCAATCGATAGATCGTGCCTCGCACGGCGGCCTGGCAGACGAGCGGGCTGTGGGTGGACACGATGAGCTGCATGCGGGGGAACCTCTCGACGAACCAGTGCCCGATGCGGCCTTGCCAGTGCGGGTGGAGGTGGGCGTCGATCTCGTCGATGAGGACGACCCCCGGGACCTCGACCCGTACCCCCGCTGCATCGAAGATGCGGTCACCGCCGAGCTCCGTGACGAGATTGCGCAGTAGCTCGAACACGAGGCTGAGGATGGACCGATAGCCGTCGCCGAGGTCGTCGACGGGAACGGTATGGCCATCACCATCGATGAAGAACACGTCGTCCGAAGTCACGTCCGCGATGCGGGTGTCGTGGGGGAGCAAGCCGGAGTCGTTGATGAAGCCGAACAAACGGAGCAAGAGCCGCCCAGCTCCACCTCCGTCGGGCTCGCCCGCCTTCTCGGCCTCGAGCGCCTTGAACTTGAGATCGTGGAGCCAGTCCGTGCACTCGGACAAAGCGAAGCTCTCACCGAACGTGGTCAAGTGGCGGGCGAGCCGAGGGTAGCTGCGGTACAGTCGCTCCGCGTCCTCGTCTCCGCCACTGAAGCGACGAAAGGGGCCGTACGAGGCCGAGAACCAACCGGGGCCGCCGCTCCACACGTGTTGCTTCGGGTTGGAATGGCTCTGCTCTTGCTTGAATTCGATGTGCCGGTCGTGACGCTCGAAGCGGACCAGCACGTCGGGGACCGAGCCTTCGGTGGGAGAGGAGTCGATCGCGTATTCGTCCCAGCCCGGGTGGGGCACGAGCCGGAGGTTCACATGGCCATGGTCGGAGCTTCGTCGCAGCCAGGAGCTCCATTCCTGGCGGAGCGCAGGTGCGTCGTTGGGCCCTACGAGCGCCAGCGCGATCGCTCGCAGCATGGAGCTCTTGCCCGAGCCGTTTTCGCCGAGGATCACGTGCCAGCCGGCGAGATCGTCTACATCCCGCTGCTGATCGACATCCCATAGGAACCGTTCGATCGAGCGGATGTTGCGGACCCCGGCGTGGCGCACATGCACGGCGCGAGCATATCGTGCATGGGACGACCGGACAAAGGACGCTCACGATGCACGAAGCCCGAGCCACCGGTCCTCCGGCGCCCGGGTTTCTCCTTCTCGTTTTGCGGAGCTCGCCCTACCGCATCAGCGAGCCGAGCTTCATAGCCACGCCCATGTCGCCATCGATCCGCAGCTTCCCCAGCGAGAACGCGGCCATCGGATCGAGCTCGCCGGAGATCATCGCGTTCAGATCCGCGAGCGCCACTCCGATGGTGCAGTCGGCGTCGCGCTCGTCGTTGGTCACGTCGTTGGGCTCGCTCTTGCCGTCGAGGACGATGACACCGTCGTCGCCGAGGTCGAACTTGAGGACGGCGCCCAGACCGGAGTCCTGGCCCATCTTGTCGCGGATCTTGGTGGTCACGTCCTTGAGGCTGCTCATGGCACCGCCTCCTTACTCCATCCGCGTGCCGCCGTCCAGGGTGGCCCGCGTGTCCAACCGTACGGTCGTACGCTTTTGCCGACCCCAAAACGGCCGTGATGGCCGTTCCACGGGCGTTCTGGCGATGGGGCTTTCGCATTTTCCCGTGGGGCCGTAGGGTACCTTTCGCTCGCCCCCGCTCGTCCGCCATGCCCTACCGCTCCGTCTTCCGTCCCGACCTGTTTGCCGGCCAGAGCGTCGTCGTCACCGGCGGAGGCAGTGGCATCGGGCGCTGTACCGCGCACGAGCTGGCGGCGCTCGGGGCCCACGTGACGCTGGTGGGGCGCAAGCCCGACAAGCTCGAGCGCGTGGTCGCCGAGATCCACGAGGACGGCGGCGCGGCCGACTTCGACGTGCTCGACATCCGCGAGGAGGCGCGCGTGGCCGAGGTCGTCAAGGCGATCGTCGCCCGCCGCGGCCGCGTGCACGGGCTCGTCAACAACGCGGGCGGGCAATTCCCCGCGCCGCTGGCCATGATCAACCAAAAGGGCTTCGAGACGGTGGTGCGCACCAACCTCGTGGGCGGCTTCCTCGTGGCGCGCGAGCTGTTCACGCAAGCCTTCCGCGATCACGGCGGCAGCATCGTCAACATCGTCGCCGACATGTGGCGCGGCATGCCGGGCATGGGGCACTCGGGCGCGGCCCGGGCCGGCATGGTCAACCTCACCCAGACCATGGCGCTCGAGTGGGCGCCCGCGGGCGTGCGCGTGAACGCGGTGGCGCCGGGGTGGGTGGCGACGAGCGGGCTCGACACCTATACCGGTCCGGCCAAGGCGCTCATCCCCACGCTTCCCGGCATGGTGCCGCTCGGGCGCATGGCCACCGAGGCCGAGGTGAGCGCGGCGATCTGCTTCTTGCTGTCCGAGGGTGCTGCGTTCATCACCGGTGAGACCATCAAGGTCGACGGCGCCGCCCCGCTCGCGAGCCTGCACTGGCCGATGGCGGGCGCCGGGAAGGCGCATAGCGTGCCGTACCAGGGCTTCCACCGCGGTGTGGTGCCCAAGGTCCTCGGCGGCACCGGCGAGCCGGAGTAGCCGAGGCGAGCGAGACGAGTGGCGAGCGAGCAGGGAGGGAGCACCAAGCGTCATGCCGGTCCTGTCGTCCACCATCGATACCCGCAGTCAGGCCTTCGCCGAGCGCCGCAGCCAGATGCTCGCGCTCGTCGAGCAGGTCCGCGAGCTCGAGGCCAAGGTTCGCGCGCACTCCTCGGAGAGCAAGGCCAAGTACGACAAGCGTGGGCAGCTGTTGCCGCGCGAGCGCGTCGATCGCCTGCTCGATCGCGGCTCACCGTTCCTCGAGCTCTCCACGCTCGCCGGCTACAAGCTGCACGACGACGACGGCAAGCGCTCGATCGCGGGCGGCTCCACCATCATCGGCATCGGGTTCGTGGCCGGACGGCGCTGCGCGATCTCGGCGTCGGACTCGGCGATCAAGGGCGGCGCGATCTCGCCGATGGGCCTGCGCAAGACCCTGCGCGCGCAGGAGGTGGCGCTCGAGAGCCGGCTGCCGTGCATCAGCCTCATCGAGAGCGCGGGCGCGAACCTGCTCTACCAGAGCGAGCTGTTCGTCGAGGGCGGTCGCGTGTTCGCCAACATGGCGCGGATGTCTGCCGCGGGGCTGCCCCAGATCACGGTGGTGCACGGCTCGTCGACCGCGGGCGGGGCCTACATCCCGGGGCTCTCGGACTACGTGATCGTGGTCAAGGAGCGCAGCCGGATCTTCCTGGCCGGGCCGCCGCTGGTGAAGGCCGCGCTCGGGGAAGACTCGGATGAAGAGACGCTGGGTGGCGCCCTCATGCACATGAGCGTGTCCGGCACCGCCGAGTACATGGCGCAGGACGACGCGCATGCGCTGGAGATCGCGCGCGAGCTGATGGGCAAGCTCGGGTGGGACGAAGGCCAGAGCTTGCCGGGCCCCGGTGCGAGCCCGAGGCCGCCACGCTTCGATCCCGAGGAGCTGCTCGGGGTGGTGCCGGTGGACTACCGCCAGCCGTACGACGTGCGCGAGGTGATCGCCCGGGTCGTCGACGACTCGGACTTCCTCGACTTCAAGCCGCTCTACGGGCCGCAGACGGTGTGCGGACACGCGCGCATCGAGGGCTGGGCGGTGGGCATCATCGGCAACAACGGGCCGATCTTTCCGCAGGGCGCGGCCAAGGCCGGGCACTTCATCCAGGCCTGCTGCCAGTCGGGCACGCCGATCATCTACCTGCAGAACACCACCGGCTACATGGTCGGCACCGAGGCCGAGGCCGATGGGATCGTCAAGCACGGCGCCAAGATGATCCAGGCGGTGGCCAATGCCACGGTCCCGCAGATCACGATCCTGGTCGGCGGCTCGTTCGGCGCGGGCAACTACGGCATGTGCGGGCGCTCGTTCGACCCGCGCTTCATCTTTGCGTGGCCCAACGCCCGGATCTCGGTGATGGGCGGCGAGCAGGCGGCCAAGGTGATGGAGATCATCACGCGCGCGAAATTCGAGCGCCAGGGCGTGAAGGTCTCGGATGTCGACATGGAGAAGATGACGGGGGCGATCCGCGACAAGCTCGACGCCGAGGCGGGGGCGCTGTTCGCCACGGCGCGGCTGTGGGACGACGGCCTCATCGACCCTCGCGACACCCGTCGGGTGCTCGCCACCAGCCTCGCCATCTGTCGCGAAGCCGAGGCGCGCCGCGTGCGACCCAATACGTTCGGGGTGGCTCGCTTGTGACAGCTAGTGTGACAGCAGAGGAGCAACGTCGTCATGAAACTCACCGAAGAGCACGAGCAGATCCGCGACACGCTGAGCAAGTTCATCGATCGCGAGATCAACCCGCACGCCGACGCGTGGGAGGAGGCCGAGATCTTCCCGGCCCACGAGGTGTTCAAGAAGCTCGGTGATCAGGGCTTCCTCGGCATCAACAAGCCCGAGGAGTACGGGGGCATGGGCCTCGACTACTCGTACGCGGTGGTGATGGCGGAGACGCTGGGACGGGTGCACACCGGCGGGGTGGCGATGGCGATCGGCGTGCAGACCGACATGTGCACGCCAGCGCTGGCCAAGTTCGCCAGCAAGGAGCTCAAGGAGGAGTACCTGCGGCCGTCGATCGCGGGCGACATCGTGGGCTGCATCGGGGTGAGCGAGGTCGGGGCAGGCTCGGACGTGGCCGCGATCAAGACCCACGCGCGCAAGGACGGCGGGGACTGGGTGATCAACGGTGGCAAGATGTGGATCACCAACGGCTGGCAGGCCGACTGGATGTGCGCCTTGGTGAATACCTCCGACGGGCCGCCGCACCGCAACAAGAGCCTCATCATCATTCCGATGGACGCCAAGGGCGTGGAGCGGGCCAAGAAGCTCAAGAAGATCGGCATGGCGTCGTCGGACACCGCGCAGATCTTCCTCGATGACGTACGCGTGCCGCTGCGCAACGTCATCGGCCAGGAGGGCTACGGCTTCACGTTCCAGATGCTGCAATTCCAGGAGGAGCGGCTGTGGGGGGCCGCCAACGTGCTCGGCGGGCTCGACCAGGCGCTGGCCGCCACCATCGAGTACACGCGTGATCGCAAGATCTTCGGGCAGTCGGTGCTCGACCATCAATACGTGCACTTCAAGCTCGGCGAGGTCGCGACGGAGATCGAGGCGCTGCGAGCGTTGCTCTACCAGGCCACCGAGCTCTACATCTCCGGCAAGGACGTGACCAAGCTGGCGTCGATGGCCAAGCTCAAGGCCGGCCGGCTGGCGCGCGAGGCTGCCGACACGTGCCTGCAGTTCTGGGGCGGCATGGGCTACATGCAGGAGAGCAAGATCTCGCGGTTCTTCCGCGACGGGCGGCTGGTGTCGATCGGCGGTGGGGCCGACGAGGTGATGCTGGCGATCATCTGCAAGCTGATGGGGACGCTGCCCGGCAAGAAGAAGGAGGCGGGCAAGTGAGCGAAGCTCGTCCCCCGCTCGAGGAGCTCACGCCCACGACGCTGCTCGTGCGGCTCGACGAGGGCGGGGCGCTGCACGTCACGCTCCACCGGCCCGATGCTCGCAACGCGATGAGCCTGCAGATGGTGGCGGAGCTCGAGGCGGTATTCGACGCGGTGCTCGATCGCCGCGACGTGCGGGCGATCGTGCTGCGGGGCACCGGGGGGCACTTCTGCGCGGGCGGTGACATCAAGGACATGGCCAAGGCGCGCATGAGCACGCCCAAGGCTGGCGAGTCGGATCCGGTGGCTGCCGTGAATCGGGCGTTCGGGCGTGCGATCACCAAGGCCGACCGCGCGCCGCAGGCGGTGGTGGCCGTGCTCGAGGGCGCGGTGCTGGGCGGTGGGTTCGGGCTCGCGTGCGTGGCCGACGTGGCGATCGCCCATGCCGACGCGAGCTTCGGACTGCCGGAGACGAGCCTGGGGCTGCCGCCGGCCCAGATTGCGCCGTTCCTGGTGCGGCGGCTGGGGCTGTCGCAGGCACGGCGGCTGGCGGTGACCGGCGCGCGCCTCACCGGTGCACAGGCGCATGCGCTGGGGCTCGTGCACGAGCTGGCGCGCGACGATGCGGAGCTCGTCGCGGTGCTCGAGCGGGTGCTGGGGGAGATCCGACGCTGCGCACCAGGGGCGGTGGCCGCCACCAAGCACGTGATGCTGCAGGTGGGCGCGGTGGATCACGAGCGGCTGCTCGACGAGGGCGCCGAGCGGTTCGCCGCGGCGGCGCGCGGGCCCGAGGGCGTGGAGGGCATGACCGCGTTCATCGGCAAGCGTAGGCCCCGGTGGGCCGACCAGGGCTGAAATTGCCTCCGTACGGAGACGAACGAAGAAGGAGGCAGCAGCCGTGACAGCGATTCGCAAGCTCCTCATCGCCAACCGCGGCGAGATTGCCCGCCGAGTGATCCGCTCGGCGCGGGATCTCGGCATCCGCACCGTGGCCGTGTACAGCGACGCCGACGAGGATGCGCCGCACGTGGAGGAGGCCGACGAGGCGGTGCGGCTGGGGCCGGGGCCGGTGGGGAGCTCGTACCTCGATCTGGCGAAGATCATGGAGGCGGTGGCGCGTACGGGGGCCGATGCGCTGCACCCGGGGTACGGGTTCCTGTCGGAGAACGGGGACCTCGCGCGGGCCTGTGCCGACGCGGGCGTGAATTTCGTGGGGCCGCCGGAGGCGGCGATTCGCCTGATGGGCGACAAGGTGCAGGCCAAGCGCCGGATGATCGCCGCCGGGGTACCCACTGCGCCGGGGTACATCGGGGAGGATCAAGACGAGGCGGTGCTCGTGGCCGAGGCGCAGCGCGTGGGGGTGCCGCTCCTGGTCAAGGCGGTCGCGGGTGGCGGCGGTCGTGGCATGCGGGTGGTTCGCGAGCTCGGCGAGCTGCTGCCGGCGCTGGCGAGCGCGCGGTCCGAGGCGAAGAACGCGTTCGGGCGTGGGGACGTGTTCATCGAGACGCTGGTGGAGGGAGCGCGCCATGTGGAGATCCAGGTGTTCGCGGATCGACACGGGCACGTGATCCATCTCGGCGAGCGCGAGTGCTCGGCCCAGCGGCGGCACCAGAAGGTGCTCGAGGAGGCGCCCTCGCCCGCGGTGAGCCCGGAGCTGCGCGAGCGCATGGGCGCGGCCGCGGTGGCGGCGGCGCAGGCGATCGACTACGTGGGCGCGGGGACGGTGGAGTTCCTGCTGGCGGCGGATGGATCGTTCTACTTCCTGGAGATGAACACGCGGCTGCAGGTGGAGCATCCGGTGACGGAGCTCGTGACGGGGCTGGACCTCGTGGCGCTGCAGCTGCGGGTGGCCGAGGGCGAGCGGTTGCCGCTGACACAAGCGGATGTACAGCTGCGGGGACATGCGATCGAGGCGCGGATCTATGCGGAGGATCCGTATGCCGGGTTCGCCCCGCAGCTCGGGCGGATCGCGGCCTGGCGGCCGCGCACGGGCGCGGGGCTGCGGGTGGACGACGGCGTGCGTACCGGGCAGGTGATCTCGCCGTACTACGACGCGATGGTGGCCAAGCTCATCGCCTACGGCGACACGCGCGAGCAGGCGCGACGGCGGCTGGTGGCGGCGGTGCGTGATGGCGTGCTGCTGGGGCCCGGGAGCAATCGAGCGTTCCTGTTGGAGCTGCTCGAGGGCGAGCCGTTCACGACGGGATCGATCACGACGGATGCGATCGACAAGTGGCTGGTAGAGGCTCCGCCGCCGCGGCCACGGCCGTCGCTGCGGGCGTGGGCGGTGGCGGCGGTGCTGCGCTCGCAGGCGTCGGTACGGCCGCCGGAGGCCCACACCGATCCATGGCCGTGGCGCAGCGCTGGCGTGGCCGTGTGGCCGGTGGTGCTGCGCGAGCACGACGAGACTCGCACGCTGCGGGTGCGGCACGAGGGGCAGGGCCGATTCTTCGTGGAGGGCGAGGGCAAGGCCAGGGGCTCGCTCGTGCTGCGGTGGGTGAGCCAGGACGAGACCACGGTGGTGGTGGAGCACGAGGGCGTGCGGCGCAAGCTCGCGTGGGCGCCCACCGAGGACGGCGTGGCGCTCGACGAGGGGGGGCGCGCGTTCACGTTCTCCGAGCCACCCCCCCGCAGCGCGTCCGGCGAGGCCGAGGGAGGCGACGGGCAGGTACGTGCACCGATCGGCGGCCGCGTGATGGCGGTGCTGGTGACCGAGGGTCAGGATGTCACGCGTGGCCAGCCGCTCTTGGTGCTCGAGGCGATGAAGATGGAGCACCGCGTGCCTGCGCCGGTCGACGGGCGGGTGGCGCTAGTGTTGGTGAAGCCCGAGGATCAGGTGGCGGCGCGGCAGGTGCTGGTCCACATCGAGGAGCAAGGACGATGAGCGATACGAACGACGATCCCAACGCGCCCGCGATCATCACCTGTGCGGTCACCGGGGTGCTGACCAACCCCAAGCAGCACCCGGTGCCGGTCACGGTGGAGCAGATGGCGGCCTCGGCCAAGGAGGCCTACGACGCGGGGGCGAGCATCATGCACCTGCACTATCGCGATCAGCGGCCGGGACTCGGGCACATGCCGACGTGGGATCCGAAGATCTGCGCCGAGATCACGCAGGCGGTGCGCGAGGCGTGCCCGGGGGTGATCATCAACATGAGCACGGGGGTGATCGGGCTCGATGTCTCGGCCCCGAGCGCGGCGATGCGGGCGTTGCGGCCGGAGATCGCGGCCTGCAACGCGGGGACGCTCAACTATCTCAAGGCCAAGGCCGACGGGGCCTGGGCGTGGCCGCCGATGGTGTTCGACAACCCGGTGTCGAAGGTGCAGGCCATGCTCGACGTGATGCGCGAGGTCGGGGCCATGCCGGAGTTCGAGTGCTTCGACGTGGGGATCGTGTGCTCGGTGGGGCTCTACATGGACACCGGGATGGCCAAGCGGCCGCACTATAATTTCGTGATGGGGGTGGCGTCGGGGATGCCGGCGGATCCGCGGTTGTTGCCGTTGTTGCTGGATTACAAGCGAGCGGGGTGCAGCTGGGAGGTGACGGCGATCGGGCGGCAGGAGGTGTGGGCGCTGCATCGCAAGGCGGCGGAGCTCGGGGGGGCGCTGCGGACGGGGGTGGAAGATACGTTCTACCTGCCGGATGGGGAGCGGGCGCGGGGGAATGGGGATCTGATCGAGGCGATGGTGAAGCAGGCGCGGGAGGTGGGGCGGGAGATTGCTTCGCCGGCGCAGGCGCGGGAGCGGTTGGGGCTGGCGGCGTAGGCGAGGCCGGCGCTGGGGTCTACGGCGCCAGCAAGGCGCCGTGGGGCAGGCTCCTGGGCCGGGCGGGATTCGAGGCTAAGCTCCCCGCAATGACGATGAAGCGACTCCCGATCGCCATCCTGGGCCTCGGCCTCCTCCTCGCCGCAGCTTGCGAGAAGAAGCCGACCAACGAGCCCACTCCCACGCCGGAGCCGACCGATCGCCCGCTGGTGACGAGCACCGAGTGCCAGGCGCAGGGCGGCTCGGTGGTGGGTGACATCGGCGACGGTGCGATCCATCGCCCCGAGTACCGCTGCGCGAACGGCCAGCCGCCGCTCGGGACCATCAAGGCCGAGCAGGGCGAGCCCGTGGCCACCGAAGGTGCGGTGTGCTGCGGGTCTGGCCCCACGTCGGAGCCGGCGCCGGCGGAGGAACGCCCGCTGGTCACGAACACCGAGTGCCAGGCGCGAGGCGGCACGGTGGTGGGTGACATCGGCGACGGTGCGATCCACCGCCCCGACTATCGCTGCGCGAACGGCCAGCCGCCGCTCGGCACGATCACGGCCGAGCAAGGCGAGCCCATCGCCGTCGAGGGTTCGGTCTGCTGCGGGGCGTGATCACGAAGCGCCGAGCGCCGGGAGCGTCGTGCCGCCGCCGGCACGCGCTCCCGTGCTAAGAGAGCGCATGCCCGACCACGCCGCCTTCCGAGCGCGCTACGGCCCGGTCGCGCTGGTCACCGGCGCCGCCCAGGGCATCGGCGAGGCGCTCGCGCGCGAGCTCGCGGGCGCCGATCTCCAGCTCGTGCTCGTCGATCGCCAGGCCGAGCGACTGCACGCGGTCGCGAGCTCGCTCGGCGGTCCACCACCGATCGTGCTGGTGGAAGACCTCGCCGATCCCGGCGCAATAGCTCGCATTGCTACCGCCGTGGAGGATCTCGAGCTCGGCCTGCTCGCGCACGTGGCCGCGCTCGGTCCGTTCGGCGATCTCCTCGATACGGATCCCGCCGTGCTCTCCGCGAGCATCGACGTCAACTGTCGCGTCCCGCTGCTCCTCACCCGTGCGCTCGCTCCCGCGATGTGCCGGCGCGGACGCGGCGGGGTGCTCCTCCTGTCGTCGCTCGCCGCATGGCAGGGTGCGCCGCGACTGGCCGCGTACACCGCCTCGCGGGCCTACACGCTCAACCTCGCACAGTCGCTGTGGTCGGAGCTCGGACCCCACGGCATCGACGTGCTCGGCGTGTGCCCCGGAGCTACGCGCACGCCGGGGTTCGACTCGCTGCGGCCCGATCCGCACGTGCTGCGCCGGATCCCCACGATGACGGCCGAGGCCGTCGCTCGCGAGATGCTCGAAAACCTGCCGCACGGCCCCGTGCACGTGGTGGGCCGGCCCAATCGAGCGGTGCACGCCCTGCTCACGCGGGTGCTCACTCGACGGCTCGCCAACCGGTTGATCGCAGGCAACCTCCGCGGGCTCTACCGGCGCTGAGGGAACCGCCCGATGCGGCACATCGGGAAAGCCATGCTAAGAGGTGCGCATGGCCGAGCCCATCCAGACGATCGCGATCACCGGAGCCACCGGCTTCGTCGGCCGAGCGCTCACGGCCACCCTCGAAGGTGGCGGCGCGCCGCTCCGCGTGGTTCCCATCGGTCGCTCGGCGGAGGCCAGTGGCATCCGCTGGGATCCCGTGCGCGGCGAGCTGCCCGCCGAGGCGCTCGAGGGCATCGACGCGGTCGTGCACCTCGCCGGCGAGCCGATCGGCCCTGGACGCTGGACCAAGGCCCGCAAGCAGCGAATTCGCGACAGCCGCGTCGAGGGCACCCGCCTGCTCGCCGAGGCGTTCACCAAGCTCGCGCGCCCGCCCAAGGTGCTCGTGCACGCCTCGGCGGTGGGCTTCTACGGCGACACCGGCGACACCTGGGTCGACGAAGAGAGTCCGCGCGGCTCGGGCTTCCTCGCCGACGTGTGCGAGGCATGGGAGGCCGCGTCCGCGCCCGCCGAGTCCGCGGGTGTCCGCGTGCTGCGGCTGCGCTTCGGGCATGTGCTCGGCCATGGGGGCCTGCTGCAGACCCTGCGCACGCCCGGCAAGCTGGGCCTGCTCGGGCGGCTCGGCTCGGGCAAGCAGTTCTGGAGCTGGATCGGCCTTCCGGATCTCGTCTCGCTCATCCTCACCGGCCTCGCGGATCCGACCCTCCGCGGAGTGGTCAACGCGGTGAGCCCGAACCCCGAGCGCAACGCGACCTTCATCGAGCGCTACGCCTCCGCGCTCCATCGCCCGGCCCTCCTGCCCGTGCCTCGCTTCGGCATGGAGCTCGTGTTCGGCCGCGAGCAGGCCCAGGAGATGCTCCTCTGGGGCCAGCGGGTACGTCCGGCTGTGCTGCTCGACCGCGGCTTCGAATACGAGTGGCCCAGCCTCGACCCGGTGCTGCAGGCCATCGTCGACGCCGAGCTCCCGCTACCCATCGCACGTGCCGCGGCGCTGGAGATCGTGGGCTGAGATCGTCTCGCAACAGCGTTTCGTGAGCGATGGGACCCAGTGGCCAACCGGTTGGCCGCGCTGGGCTCCCGTTCGCGCGCTCGCGTCGGTACCCCTCGCAGATCCGCTCTGCGAGCCCGTCTGCGCCACTTTGGCGTCTCGATGATCCTCTCGATCGCACGTTCTCCGTGGCCAACCTGTGGGCCGCCCCGGCCCGCCCATTGGCCGCTCTTCAGGGGTCGTCTCGGGCAACCTCGCGAGATCCTTTGGTCCGATCATCGGCACGAGAACCGCACATATGGACGGTGTGGTCTCGCCTCTGCACGAGGTGCTGGTCGAGCTGTTCCAGCGCTCTCCGGGGTTGCTCCGCCCGCTGGCGGGTCGGCGCGTGCGTGTGCTGTCCCGAAAGCGCCTCGGCTTTCGCACGGCCCACACCCGGGTTAGCGAGCTCCGCCTGGCCGACTCCGACCTCGTCCTGCTGGTGCGCTCACGGGGCAAGCTGGTGTGTGCCATCGTCTTCGAGGTGCAGCTCGCCATCGACCGGCGCAAGGCTCGGGTCTGGCCGCTCTACGCGGCATGGGTGCACCAGCGCCTCGGCTGCCCGGTTCACGTCGTCGTGCTCACGGTCAGCGCCAGCGTTGCAGCGTGGGCTACCGGACCTTTTGGTGCCGGTGACCTGTCGCTTCGCACCTGCGTGATTGGCCCTGAGCATATTCCACCCATCACCAATGCCGACGCGGCGCGTGCCAACGCGGATCTCGCATTCCTCTCTGGGCTCGCACATGCCAAGGAGCCCGTCGCGCTCGAGATCGGTCGTGCTCTCTGGCACGCCCTCGACGCCACCAATCATGAGCGGGGCGACCAATATTGGGATATCTTCATGAGCCAGGTCCACGTCGCAATTCGGAGGGCACTCGAAATGGAGCTGCAACACTGGAAACCGCAGAGCACCTGGGGCAAGCGCATCTATGCCGAGGGGGAGGCGAAAGGAGAAGCCAGAGGCTTGACCGAAGGCTTGACCGAAGGCGTGCTCACCCTGCTTCGCGTACGGGGCATCACGCTCACGCGTGCGCAGCGGGAGCAGATCCGGTCGTGCCGGGATCCTCGCCGGCTTCGCACGTGGCTGCGCTGCGCGAGCACGGCTCGTACCGCGTCGGAGCTGTTCGAGGGGCCGCGGAAGCGCTCGTCGGCGTGAGGGGCTGCATTGCGAGGTATGGCTCGCGGCGCGGGTTGGAGACGCGCGTCGAGTAGGCGCGCGATCGTGCCTCGCGTCCCAGCGTATGCGCGATAACGACCTGCGTCCCGGTCAGGTCTCAAAGCCTGCCCGATCTAGCCGACCCCGAGCAGGAGCTCGGGCTGGCCGCGACGCTAGCGGCACCCAACCCCTCCATGGAAGTGGTTCCATTGTTGCCGCCCGCGCTCGATGGGATCGGCGAGACCGTCGAGCGCACTCGCGTATTCGAAGCGCTCTTCCAGGTGCCGACCGAGCCGCAGCGGCTGGGCAACTACGTCTTGCTCGGCACGTTGGGCCGCGGGGCGATGGGCACGGTGCTTGAAGCGTTCGATCGTGCGCTCGACCGCCGTGTGGCTGTGAAGGTGATGCATCGCGACCTGAGCGAGCAGCATCGAGCACGACTCATCCGCGAGGCCCAGGCACTGGCGAAGCTCTCGCACCCGAACGTGGTACAGGTATACGAGGTCGGCGAGGCCGACGGCCAGGTGTTCATCGCGATGGAGCTGGTGCGCGGCCGCTCGCTGCGGAGCTGGCTCGAGCAGGATCCACCTCCGAGCCAGAGCGTACGAGTCGCGCGCGCTCGTAGGCGCTTCGGCCCTACCGCCCGTTGTCGAACGACAGCTCCGCGATCTTGTCCCGCACCTCCTTCTCCTTGACCTTGCGGGTCTGCTCGATCTCCTCGATCGACTTGCGCATCGTGCCGATGCGATCCTCCTCGCCGGCGAGCTCGGCGACGTAGCGCTCGCGCAGGCGCTTCTCGTCGGCGCCGCTGCCGAGCGCCTTGAGGTTCTCGCGCAGGCGGCCCTGATTCTCGAAGATCTTCTTGATCGCGGCCTCCTGGGTCTCGATCTGCCGCCCGAGCACGCCGATCTCGGCGACGAGCGCCGCAATCTCGAGGAGCCCGCCGTGGGTGGCCTCGTCGATGTAGCCGTTCTTGAGCCACACCCCGAACGCGTCCACGTCGGCGGCGGAGACCGAGATGCTCTCGTGCTCGTCGCCCTTCTCGCTGACCACGAACTCCATGGTGGTCTTGGGGGGCACGTCGAAGCGGAAGCGCAGGAACGAGTCGGTGCGCTCCACGGGCTTCTGCGTATCCACCAGCTCGTAGCCGCGGGTGAAGCGGTGGTCGAGGAACAGGTCGATCATGCGGTCGGTCTTGTTGGCGATCGCGTAGATCCGCTTGTTGAGCCGGTAGCGGCGCAGCCGCAGCGTGCCCTTGGAGAGTCGCGCGCGGTACACCTCGGTGAGATCGGAGCGGTGGTCGATCTGCACCCGACAGCCGAGCTCCACCGAGAACGGAATCACCCGCTCCTCGTCGGGCTTGATCGTGTCGAGCATCGCCTCGCCGATGTAGGCGCCGTCCTCGATCACCGTCATCGGCCCGCCCTCGAGCGTGAGGCCGGTGCTGTTGTTGAACAGCACCGCCGACATCGGGTTCTGCTCGCGGACGTCGGGGTTGTAGATCGCGATGCGCTTGCCCTTGAAGTCGCGATGCAGGATCGGCACCAGCGCCGACTGCTGCCGCCGCACGGTGACCGGGTTGTCGATCGTGTAGTGGAGCAGGTCCCCGACCTCCTGCGTGCGAGTGGTGACCGCCTGCGGCGGGGGCGGGGGCATCGAGCGCATCGCGGGAGCCGCCATCGAGCGACGGGGGGAGGCCGGGGGCGGCGGGGGCGGGGGCCCGCCGGGCATCATCGCCGCCGGCGGGGCGGAGGGCATCGCGATGCCCTGCTCGAGCACCGGTGGGGCATAGGCGGCCTCTTCCTCGACCACCACCACGGGTCGTCGCTTGTAGCGGGGCGAGTAGAGGTCGTGCACGAACGAGATCGGCAGGCCCGCGACGAGCGTGAGCGAGACCTCGGTCCAGTCCTCGTCCTGGGTGTTGTCGACGAGCGCCCAGCCCTGGATCGCCGTCTGCTCGCCATAGAGGAGCACCCGGTAGCTCGTCTTCCACACCGGGGTCTCGATCACGTACGACACGGTCAGCGAGCGCTCGCCGTCACCGCGCGCGAAGATCGTCAGCCGCTTCTTGTCCTTCTTCTTGGCGCCGATGAGGATGTCGAGCAGGTGCTGGAGGTCCTTGCGCAGCGCCGCGTCGGCCAGCTCCACGCGCTTGACGTCGGCGAGGTCGTGGCTCTCGAGCGCGACGCCGTCGACCCACAGCGCCAGGCGATGGCCCTCGACCGTGGCCCTCTCCCCTTCCTGCCGGGTGAATGGCTCGACCCCGGTGATGATGCCCTCGGTGCTGCCATCCGAGCGGTGCACCACGGCGCGGGTGCCCACGAGCTGGCCGAGCAGCCCCGAGATCGCACGCCCCTCGGGGATGTGGATCGCGAAGTCCTCGAGCTGCTTGGACAAGGGCTGCGTCGACTCGTACGAGATGCTCGAGACCCCGCCGCCATCATGGTCGATCACGGTCAACGACTTGAGCACGTCGTTCATCTCGCTGGCGCGAAACGACAGCTCCACCGCGGCCTCGCCGGTGATGCTGCCGTGGCGCTCGAAGTAGCCGACGCCGTGCTTGAACAGGACGACCGAGGTCACCGGGATCATCGCGGGCGATGGTAGCGGGGGCCCGGGTTCTCCGGGCTCCGTGGAGGGCTGCGGAGAGCCCGCGTAGTGCATCTCGCGCACCCGACTTTACGTCGTGTTTGCATTCGTTGCCTCATGGTGACGTTCGTTCTCGGGTAGGTTGGGCTCGCTCGGTTCGACATGCTCGGTCAGCTCACACGGAATTCGGGGGCGTACCCCGGTCTCGGGCTCGTCATCGTCGCGCTCGCCATCGCGCTCGCGGCCTGCCAGCCGGGCTCGGAGACCGACGAAACGACGGCATCCACGTCGACTGACACTGGCGCTCACGACGAGACCACTACGTCGACGTCGGCCGACACCGATACTGACACCGGCTCATCCGAGGCGAGCGACGGCACCAGCACGACCACCGGGGGTGGAGGCGACCCCGAGATCCTCGTGGGCTCGTTCCTCCTCCAGCTCGACGAGCCCAAGCCCGCGTCGGACGGCACGCCCGCAGAGCCCGGCACGACCACGCTGTTCGGCCAGCTCTACGACGGGCCCACGCCGCAGACGCTGGTGTGGGAGGAAGCGGGCACGGACGGAGCGTGCCGACTGCTCACGCCGCGGGTGCCGTACTGCAGCACGCCGTGTGGCGGCAGCGCGGCGTGTGTGGAGGACGAGACCTGCCAGGACTATCCCATGCCCGTGACCGCGGGCGACGTGCTCGTGACCGGGGTCGCCACCACCGCGGGCGCCACGAGCTTCACGATGACGCCCATCGCCGACAACTACCAGCCGCCGGCCGGCACCACGCTCGTGTACCCGGCCTTCGCCGAGGGCGACATCATCACGCTCGAGGCCGCCGGCGACACGCTGGGTGCGTTCGAGCTCTCGGCCACCGGTGTGGCGCCGCTCGAGCTCGATGCCGACGAGATCACGCTCGATCCGGCCGCCGACGTGGAGCTCGCGTGGGCGCCGGCAGGTGCGGCCGGCGAGTCCACCCTCGCGGTCAAGCTCGACATCAGCCACCACGGCGGCACCAAGGGCATGATCCAGTGCGAGGCCGACGACACCGGCTCGCTCGCGATCCCGGCCGCGTTGATCTCGGGGCTGCTCGAGCTCGGGGTGGCGGGATTTCCCACGATCATCGTCACGCGCAAGTCCACCGGCTCTGCCGTCACGGAGGCCGGGCGGGTCGATCTCGTGGTCTCGTCGAAGGTGGAGCGCGAGGTCCTCATCGAGGGCCTGGTGTCGTGCACCGACGACTCTTCGTGTCCCGACGGCCAGACCTGCCAGGCCGACCTCACGTGCCAGTGATCGTACCTGCAAGGAGATTGACGATGCGCTCGCTTCGATCCCGTTCCACGCTGCTCCTGGTCGCGGCCGTGCTCGTCGCCTGCGGCGACGACGGCAACACCCCCGCGGGCGATGGCAGCTCCTCCTCCGATGATTCACCCGCGACCTCGACCGTGGGCGACGACGTCGTCGTCTCGACCGATGACTCGGCCGGCACGCAGGGCGGCTCGGCGACCGAGGGCCTCGATACCGCCGGCTCGGACGACGTGGTCGACTCGGGCGAGACCGCGCCCGAGATCCCCGCCGAGCCGTTCAGCTTCTTCGTGACGAGCCTGCGTGCGATGCAGGAGCTGTCGGGCAGCGAGCAGGGCTTCGGCGGCGACCTGCGCTACGGCGAGACGGGTCCGGGTGCGGGGCTGCGCGGCGCCGACAAGATCTGCGCCGAGATCGCCGAGATGAGCATGCCAGGGGCCTCCGCCAAGCAGTGGCGCGCGTTCCTCAGCGCCACCGCCGACGAGAACGGCGAGCCGGTGAACGCCATCGATCGCGTCGGCAACGGCCCCTGGTACGACCGGCTGGGCCGCACGTTCGCGCTCACCCGCGACGACCTCTTCACGGAGCGGCCCACCAACATCGACCCGGCGATCGGCGACGACTTCCCCAACGAGGACGGGGTGCCCAACCACCAGCCCGACCCCACGCAGCCCGAGGTCGACAACCACGACACGCTCACCGGCACCAACGAGGACGGCGAGCTGTTCGGGCCCGAGTCCACGTGCCTCGACTGGACCTCGGCGATGGGCGACGTGGGTCTCGAGGGGCGGCCGCGCGTGGGGCACATGTGGCCGCGCTACGGCGGACCCGGCCCTGGCGGTGGCGGTGGCGGACCGGGCCCTGGTGGTGGCGACGGGAGCCCGGCGAACTGGATGTCCTCGCTCGACGAGTCCGGCTGCGCCCCGGGGGTCAACCTGCTCGAGCAGGGCGGCCCGATCCCGGGCGAGGTGACCGTGGGCTCGGGCGGAGGCTACGGCGCGATCTACTGCTTCGCGCTCAATCCTTGAGACCTTCGTACAGCTGGGCCAGGCCCTCGGTTGCCGTCGTGCGCAGGCGGATCTCGTAGATCGAGCTCATCGGCGTGTCCTCGGGGTTGATCTCCACCAGCCGCGCGCCTGCTCGCATCGCGATGAGCGGCATGTCGGCGGCCGGGTACACCACGGCGGACGTGCCGATCGCCACCAGCAGGTCACACGCTGCGAGTGCGTCGCGAACCTTCGAGATCACGTCCATCCGCAGGTTGTCGCCGAACCACACGATGTCGGGTCGCTTGTAGGCGGGGTCGTCGTCCGCCGTGGTCGAGGCCTTGCACACCGGGCACAGCAGATCCTCCACCGGCGCCGAGCGATCCTCGCCCCGCCAGCCGCAGCGGTCGCAGCGGAGCTTCCACAGGCTGCCGTGCAGCTCGAGCACGTTCTTGCTGCCGGCGGCCTGGTGGAGGCCATCGATGTTCTGGGTGACCACGGTGACCGAGGGCAGCGTCGCCTCGCAGCGGGCCACGAGGTGGTGGCCGTCGTTGGGGGCACACGCGGCCACGATCCCGCGGCGATAGTTGTGGAATTCCCAGACGTGCTCGGGGTCGCGCTCGAACGCCTGCTGGCACGCGCAGCTCTCGTAGTCGTACTCCTTCCAGATCCCACCCTTGCCTCGGTAGGTAGGCACGCCGCTCTCGGCCGACATGCCGGCGCCGGTGAAGAACACGATGCGGGAGAAGTCGGCGATGCGTAGCGACATGGCCGCTCATCGTAGCTCACGTGCGGCGCGGCGTGGGAAGGCCCCGCGGGGCGCTCAGGAGGCGTTCCGCGCCTCCCACGCGACCTGCTCGTCGCACATGGGAGCGACGAAGGCCATGCGATTGGTGACGCTGAACAGGGTCGGATCCTCGAAGTCGATCAACACGTCCACCGGTGGGCCCACGGGCACCGGCGTGTCGTCGGCGAACACGAGCGCATGCCTGCCCGGCGCGTCGGCGCAGGCGTGCTCGTTGATGCAGAGCATGGAGTCGTCGAACGCCACCGCTACGGGGCCGAACGGCTCGGCGGGCAGGTTGCGCGAGTTGGCGCCGAGGAAGTACGGGACCGTGGTGTCGGACGCGTCGAGCACCGCGAAGCCCTCCCAGCGGCAGCCGCCCTCGCCGTCGGGCCCTGCCCAGTACACGAGCCTGCCACACTCGGGAAGCCCGTCCGGGGGCGTGAGCGTGCCGTCGAATTCGAGCTGTACGCCGAATTCGCCGGCGCACCCGCAGCTACCGCAGGTCCGCTGCAGGATGTTGTCGCCCTCGACCATGATGGGCCCGGGGGACAGCGGCACCACGGTGGAGCACAGGGGCGGGAAGAATTCGAGCTCGTCGAGCGCCAGCGCGCGGATCGTGATCGGGTTCGGAGCGTCTGGAACACACTCTTCCGGCTCGCCGGTGGTGCCGGTGCTCGGCTCTTGGGTGTCGCCGGGATTCGTGTCGCTGGTGACCTCGCTGGTCGGGCCGCCGGTGTCGAGGCTGGTCGCGTCGACGCCCGTCAGGGGTGCGTCGGCGGCCGAGGCTACGGTCGCCGACACGCCGGTCGCGGAGGCTCCCGTGGCTCCGTCGGTCCTGCCGTCGTCGACGCTCGTCGCCGTCGTACCCGGAGGGTCTTCGGTCTCGGCGAAGGCGGGGTTGTCCCGCGTGCAGCTCGTCGCGAGCCAACACCCGCACCATGCCGTTACCCACGCTCGCATCCGCATCGCCATGCTCCGACCATGATGACCGCGATGGCGCCTCGCGGTCGATGGGCGAGCCATCGACTCGCGAGGCGCTCGGCACGGCGGCGGAGCGATGTTCCTCGGCGAAGCCACGCGAGCGGCTCGCGGGGCGGGCCGCGGCGTGGCAGGTCAGTTGCAGGTCAGTTGCAGGAGTGAGCTGTGGGCGGATGGATCACTCGCAGTGGTGGATCGAGGGCGCCGATCAGAGGCCCGCCAGCGGATCGTTCGTATCTTCGACGTACTCGAGTCGCTGCGATCGCTTGGGCTCGCGCTTCGCGGTGTCCGCCGCGTCGTCGTCTTCCTGCTCCGCGATCGCGAGCTGCTCGAGGTCTTGGCTGAAGGTGATCACTCGCTCCATTCCCCGACGAGCGTCGTGCATGCGCTCCATGGTGCGCATGAGAGCATCCTGCACGAGCCCGCGCAGGCGCTCCTCTGCAGCTTGCCGCGTCGCAACGAGCTGCTCACCGAGCGCCGTGATCGGTGCTTCGTCGTCCGCGAGCGCGGCAGAGCGATCGTTCGCTGCAAGGGCGCGGCTCATGGGCGCACCTGCGATCAACATACCCACGACGGCGGCGACGCCGACGTGCGCGAGACGAGCGAGAGGAGACGTCCGGGAACGAAGGGCAAGGGTCGTTTCCATGTCTCCTTCGACGTCCCGGTTTCGGTTGGAGTCACGCAGAACGCCTTTCCGGTGCGTAAATGCTGGCGTCCACGGCGTCCCTTCCTGCCCCGGTGGGGTCGCCCGCCCCGCCGGCTCGCGTGGCGTATCTGCCAGTCGTCCACGTGTGCAGCGGCGCTCGTGACGTCCGCAGCCGCCGCCTGCCACCGTGCAAGAGGAGGAGACGATCGCGAAGGGTCGCGGTTGATGTGACGCGGGGAGCGGCACATCCACGAGACACGAGACGACGAGCGAGGCCAGCGTGCCCGAGCGCGAGGAGGCGTGCGCCGAGCTGCGCGCCGTGAGATCAGTGGCGCATGGTTCCCGGCCGGCTGCGGGGCTTGACGGGCGCGTTCACCGGCATGGGGATCCGCGAGCTCGTCGGCCACGCCACGCACGGCGGGCCGGGCGGAGGCGGGCGGGACGGCCGGCGAGGGTCGTTCTTCGCGGGCAGCTCGTGGGGGGCTGTCATGGCACACCAGCACGTGCTCGCCGGTGCAACGCAGCTGCCGCGAGCACGAGCGTGACGAGGAAGAGCGAGACGCCGAACCACTGCGGCTGCGAGCGCACGGCGTGGATCACCGCTGCTGCGAGCGGACCAGAGAGGAGGATGCCGGCGATCGCGAGCACGGCACCGAGGAGCGCCAGACGATGCGGAGCGAAGTCTTCACGGCGACTGAGCATGCGAGGATCGACTATGGGGCGAGCATGCCGGGGAGGGTGGGGGATTGCCCGCGCAAAGCTTGCGGGAAAGGGCGAGAAACAACGGTCCGGCTGGCTGGGAGAGGAGCGAGAGCGAGCGGGGTGAGGTCGTGTTGCGTCTACCTGCGGTCGTGTAATCGGTACAGTGGAGCTCGGTATGTCGGCTCGGACTGTCTCATCGTCCAGCTCGTCTGCGTTCCACCGCCTTCCACCCCCGCTCCCCCGCCACGAACGCCACGAACGCCACCCCGCTGATCGGATACGCGAACACGATCCCCATCACCACCGCGATCCCGAGGTGCATCCCCCACGCCCCGCAGATCCACACCGTCCGTACCCGCCCTTCCAGCAGGGCCACCGGCGCGCCGAGCTCGATCGCGATCGTCCCCCACGCCGCGACCGCGAAGATCCACGCATGCGGCACCAGCCAAGTGGCCAGTGGAGACACGATGCCGCCCACGAGCCCCACGCGCAGCGCCTCGTGGGCGACGTGCAGGCGCACGGTCTCGCCCGAGAGCCACGCCCAGCCGCCACCGCGGAGCTTGGCGAGGCCGGCGATCGCATACGTCGAGATCGTCACCAGCACGAGCAGGCGCAGCGGCCAGCCGTACCGAGGACCATCCGGCGGCTCGGGAGCACGCCCACGCAGCCGTATCGCATCGGCAGCCGGCGCCAGCGACAGCACTGCCACCTGCAGCACGAGCAGGTGCTCGCCGTGCGACAGGTGCCCCCAGCTGTTGCGATACGAGAGCAGCCACGCGAGCCCGAGCGCAAACGCGGGTCCGACCACGCGCCAGCCCACGCCGAGCACCCACGCGATACCCAAGGCGATCGTCGCCACGAGCACCACCGCCACCACGCCCGGCTCGACGCGCCCGGTCCATGCCGCGAGCCCCTCGGGCCGGAACCTCGATGGATCGAACCCCGCCCGCGCGAGCAGATCGATTGCGATGGCCGCGAGCCAAACGCACGCGAACACGCCGACCGCGATCCGCACGACCGCCAGCCGCCGCGCGGGCATGGTCGGCGCGAGCCATCCAAGGATCCCCGCCGACCACGATCCCTCCGCCGACGCGCTCGCGCTCCCGCTCGCGCTCCCGCTCATCCGCCCACCTCGCAGCGCTCGTGCACGACCCGCTTTTGCGGCTCCGCCCCCGGCTCGAGCCCTTGCAGCGTGTCCCAGGTATCGGTGACCACCTCGAGCACCACGGGCCGCTCCTCCGCGGCCAGCTCGATCACACGCCCCGCCACCTCTCTGCACAGCAGGCTCGCTCGCTTGCCCCTGATCGCCTCCCTGATCCGCTCGAGCGCGAGCTTGGGCTGTGACACCCCCGCGAGCAGCTCCGGCGAGAGTGGCCATCGCCGCCCGTCCGCACCGACACCCAGCACCGTGTCGACCACCGAGGTCCGCGCGCGCGCATATCCGAACATCGGATAGCTCGAGAGCGGAAAACCGTCGCGACCTCCCGGACGCGCAGGCCACCACACGACGCCGAGCACCGCGAGCGTGACCACGGCCCGCCACCACGCTCCCGAATTCCCCCGCGTCTCACCCAACATCTCGGCTCCCTCGCCGCGCGGTCCGTCCTCGGGCTCTCGGGCCTGCACGACCCACGGTAGCAAGCCTCCGGCGACGAAGCGCGAATGCACGCTGCTCGCCCTGTAGGCCAGATCCGCTCGAATTCCCGCCCTCGCTCCCTCCTCGCCACCTTCCCCCTTTCGCGTCCACGTCGCTCCCGGCTAGCGTCGCATCCCGATGGAGTCGATCGCGATCGGCCTGCTCGGGGCCGGCAACGTGGGAGGCGGGGTCGTACGGATCCTCCAGGAGAACCGCGAGAGCATCGAGCGTCGCCTCGGCGCGCACGTGCACGTCAAGCGGGTGCTCGTGCGCGACCCGGCCCGCGAGCGCAGCGTGGGCGTGCCGGGCGAGCTGCTCACCACCGACGCGCAGGTGGTGCTCTCCGATCCCGACGTGCGCGTCGTCGTGGAGCTCATCGGTGGAATCGAGCCGGCACGCAGCTACGTCATCGATGCGATCCGACGCGGCAAGCACGTCGTCACCGCCAACAAGGCGCTCCTCGGGCTCCACGGCAAGGAGATCTTCGGCGAGGCCGCGCGCTGCGGCGTGTCGGTGTTCTTCGAGGCCTCGGTGGCGGGCGGGATCCCGATCCTCCGCAGCCTGCGAGAAGGCCTGGCGAGCGACGAGATCCTGCGGCTCACCGCCATCGTCAACGGCACCTCGAATTACATCCTCGACGCGATGGCGCGTCACGACACCACCTTCTCCGCCGCGCTCGCGGCCGCCCAGAACGCCGGCTACGCCGAGGCCGACCCGCGCGCCGACGTCGACGGCATCGACGCGGCCCAGAAGCTGGCCTTGCTCGCGCTGGTGAGCTTCGGTCTGCGCATCGATCCCGAGGCGATCCCCACCGAGGGCATTACCCGCATCCGCCCGTTCGAGCACCACATGGCCAGAGAGCTCGGCTGGGTGGTCAAGAGCGTTGCCGTGGCCCGCAACGATCCCGACGGTCCGATGCTCGCCGTGTACCCCGCGATGGTGCCGCGCGGGAGCCTGCTCGCCGACGTGCGCGGCACGTACAACGCCGTGCTCGTCGAGTCGCGCGCGCTCGGCCGCAGCATGTACTACGGCCGCGGCGCGGGCATGATGCCCACCGGCACGGCCGTGGTCTCCGACATCATCGAGGTCTGCCGTGGCCTGCAGTCGTTCGCCGTGGGCCGCCCGCCCCCGCAGGCGTTCGCGGCCGTCGAGGAGGCGCGCCCCAAGCCCCTCGACGGGGAGCGCAGCGAGAGCTACCTCTGCGTGCACGTGCCCAACGTCCCCGGCGTGCTCGGCCGCGTGGCCACGTGCCTGGGCACCCACGGGGTCAGCATCCAGCGCATGAACCAGGACACGCCGGCGCCGGGCGAGCCGATCGACATGGTGATCCTCACCGAGGCGGTCGAGGAGCACGCGCTGGTCGCTGCGCTGACGGCCCTCGATCGATTCGAAGACGTGCTCGCGCCGACGCATCGGCTGCGGATCCTGTCGGCGGATCCGGTGGACTGACGCGTACCGGCGCGACCCACCAAGCGAGAGCGGACGGTCCATCTTTGCACGACGTCGCTCCCGTGAGATCCTCGGGTCTCGCCATCGTGCGAGCGCGTCATGTTCAAGCTCAAGCGCCTCGAGATCTTGCAGTACCGCAACGTCAGGCCCGGCACCGAGCTGCGCTTCGACGACGGGGTGAATTTGATCCTTGGGCAGAATGCATCGGGCAAGACGACGCTGCTCGCGCTGCTTTCGGCCGTGTGCCGCTCGATGTTCGACGACATCCTCGACGACGAATTCGCGCTCGAGTACGAGCTCCACGGTGCACACTTCATGGTGACGGCGAGGGTCTCTCACCGCCGTGCCGAGCCGTCGGATCTCGATCACATCGTCGGTGCGGGTGCTCGGTGGGAGGATGACTACGAAATCGTGCTCGAGGATCGAGTGTCGCAGACACGGACGACGATCGTCTCTTCGCCTGGGCCGGAGACATCCGGTCGACCCATCGTGACGTCGTCGGTCGATCTGGAATCCGATTGGTCGTTCATTGCCGCTGTCGTGATAGGCCTGGGCGGCGATTGGGTGAGTTGCGGCACGGAGCTCCTGCAGACGTTCGTCAGCGCGTATCGCTTCGACGAGTCGCTCGATTGCTTCAAGGCCATGACTGGTGAGTCCCTCGATGAGCCCGCAGTCGCCACGCCGATCACAGCCCGCGCAGGAATGATCGTGCACCGCGGCCCACCCGAGAGAATCCTGCTGGAAGACGATTTTGTGCCTCGAGCGCTGGCCGTCGCGCTACGCCAAGAGTTCAGCAGCGGGCGGCCCAGTCGTACCTCGGTGCTCGGCGAAGCCGGACGAGAGCTCTCGACGCGGCTCGCACGGCTCCTCGACGTGGAAGGGATCTCCATCGTCCCCAATGTCGTGGAGCATGGTGGGCACTCCTTTCATGTCAAGGGCTTCACCTTCGAGATCACCCGCGCCGACGGAGCCACCATTCACCACGATCGCCTCAGCTACGGCCAGAAGCGGCTGCTCTCGTTCCTCTACTACCTCGAGTGCAACCCGTACGTCGTCATCGCCGACGAGCTCGTCAACGGCCTGCACCACCGCTGGATCGACGCCTGCATGGAGGCCATGGCCGGACGCCAGGCGTTCCTCACCAGCCAGAACCCGCTGCTCTTCGACTACGTGACGTTCGACTCGATCGAGCGCGTGCAGTCGAGCTTCATCACCTGCAAGCTCGAGGTCGTCGATGGGCGCGAGCAGATGGTGTGGCAGAACATGCCGCCCGAGGAAGCGCGGATCTTCTTCGAGGCCTACGAGGTGGGCATCGAGCACGTTGGGGACATCTTGATCACGCGAGGGCTGTGGGGGCGTGGAGCCGTGATCGATCCCTGCTCGACGAAGTACGCCAACCCAAGGACGAGCTCTGTTTTCGTGACGAGCACAATGCCGAGCTCGCAGGAGCTGGGTATCCACTCGACCAGGTCTTGAACGCCGAGAAGTCGCTCCACGCTGCCATGCAGGCGTTGATGGAGTGCCCGGAGCTCCTCGCGGCGCTCGAGAAGGCGGTGCCTCCATGGCAGCGATGACGGACAGGTTATGAATTGTAAGCCATATTACAAATACTAACAAATCGATTTACTATTATAGTTCGTTTTGATATCAGTAAAACATGCGAAATGGCACTCTCGCCGCCCTCCTGGCCTCGACCGCCCTCGGCTGCGACTTCTTCACCCTTCCCCCCGAGGACCCCGCCACCACCGGCCCCGAGAGCGAGACCAGTGGCCAGACCTCGACCACCGGTGGCGCGAGTGCGGACACGCTGCCCGCGGACGGCGACACGATCGGAGCGACCTCGATCGAGCCAGGCACCATCGGTGGCGGCGAGGTCACGACCGACGAGCCTCCCGATGGTCCCCGCGTCGACGCTGGATTCCTCTTCGACGTTCCTCCCGATCGTCCCCCCGAGCAGTCGTGCCACGCACTACCGATGCCGGAGGGCCCCGGGCCGACGCCGGTGTGGTGCGACGAATGGATCCCCGAGGGCGAGGACGAGGCGTATGGCAAGCGGGTCGCGGTCGGGCCCGACGGAGCGATCTACGTCACGGGCAGAGGAGACCTCGCGGAGACGTCGTGGCACGGCTGGCTCGGCCGCTACTCGCCCGACGGCACGCGCCTGTGGTCCCAGTCGTTCTCCCACGGATCGCTCGGCTTCGATACGGCATACGGGGTCGACGTGGCGCCGGGGGGTGACGTGCTCGTGGGCGGCACCGCGGCGCACGGGCCGATCGAGGAGCACGGCTGGATCGCGCGGCTCACCGCGGACGGCGAGCTGTTGTGGGACATCGATCAGCCCGACCTCAGCAACGCATGGCGCATCGGGGCGCACGAGGACGGGACGTTCGTCGTGGTGGGGTCCGAGCCGTACTTCGGGATCGACGAGCCGCCCGCTCACGTCACCCGCCACGCGGCCGATGGCTCGCAGCTGTGGCTGTATGGCCCGACCGGCGTGCAGGACCTGGTCGAGAACCTCGCCCGCGGCGTGGCCTACGACGGCGCGGGCAACCTGTACTTCACCGGCGGCCTCTCCGATCACGCCCGCCTCCTCAGCAAGCTCGCCCCCGACGGCAGCGTGATCTGGGAGCTCGCGCTCGAGAGCGGCGCCTACGACTACCACAGCGGGGCCGACATCGCGGTGACCGAGGCCGGCGACGTGTTCGTGGGCGGCTACATCGACCACGGCGCATGGGTGGCGCGCTTCACCACCGACGGTACCGAGGTGTGGTCGGACGTCGTGCTGCCCGGTGACTCCTTCGACGCGGTCGAGGGCCTGGCGCTGTTGCCCGACGGCGACGTGGTGGTGGCGGGAATTCGCTCCGATGCCGAGTGGGTGACCTCGATCTGGCTGCGCCGCTACACGGCCGAGGGCGACGTGGTGTGGGACTACGTGGTGCCCGCCGCCAGCCTCATCGGGGCCGATGCCAGCGACGTGGCGGTCACACCGGAGGGCGACATCGTGGTGGTGGGCACGATGCACTACGGGGGCACCGGTTACCTCTGGCTCGCGCGCTTCGTGCCGTGAGCGCCGGGCCCTGCTAGGGTCTTGCTCGGAGCCGCGCCCGGCCATGAAGGTCACCTTCGTCCGTCACCCCGATGCCCCCGACCGGATCTACGTGGTCCGCGACGACGGCAGCGAGACCTCGTGGAGCTTCCCGAGCTACGGCGACGGCCTGCCCCACGATCTCGTGCACCTGCTGCTCGAGCGCCGCTTCGGCCTGCGGCACGGCTTTTGGGGTCGCGTGGCCGAGGGCATCGACCCGTCGCGCATCAACGCGATGGCCAACAAGACGGGCGGCAAGGACAAGTACGCGGGCTTCGGCGAGGATCTGCGCGAGCTCTACCTCGCCGAGGCGCTCGCGGGCGCGCCGTGGGGGATGGCCGAGCTGCCCGACGCGGAGCTCCTGGGTATGATCCTCGCCAACGTCGCGGGGGCGGGTGTCGCCGCGCCGGGCGAGCTGACGCTCGCTGCGATCGCCGAGCTTCGCGACGAGCTTGCCGAGATCCGCCGCCAGTGGCAGGCAGAGGCCCCCAAGGGCGCGCTGCGGCTCACCTTCCCTTGATCGAGCCCACGATGTCCGCACGCCCGAGCTTCACCCCGAACATCGACGACGCCGCGCTGCGCTGCGTGGCGCGGGCGCGGATCCTCTACGCCGACACGGACAAGCTCGGCATCGTCTACCACGCGGCGTACTTCCGCTACCTCGAGCTCGCGCGGGTGGAGCTGGTGCGCGGGGCGGGGCTGCCCTACACGGTGATGGAGGCGGCAGGGCTGGCGCTGCCGCTCGTGGAGATCGGGGTGGGCTTCGCCTCGCCGGGGCTCTACGACGACGTCATCAGCGTGCTCGCGGGTCTGTCGCTCGTCACCCGCGTGCGGGTGCACTTCCAGTACGTCGTGCGGGTGGAGCCGGGCGACCGGGAGGGGCGGCCGGCGGAGGCGGGGCCGGTGGAGCTCCTGCGCGCCGAGACGCGCCATTGCTGCGTACGGCGCGACACGGGGCGGCCCGAGCGGCTGCCCGCGCTGATGTACGAGCGCCTGTGCGCGGCGCGGGAGCAGCAGGCCCCGCGCTGACAACGGCCCGGCATCCGCGGTATATGGATCGCCCTCGGCGCCGCGGCGGCGCGCGAGCGACCGAGAGCAGCGAAGGACGGGGTAGACGCCCATGATGGATCGCAAGCTGGTGCTGGAATTCGTGCGGGTCACCGAGTCGGCGGCGATCGCCTGCTCGCACCTCATCGGGCAGGGTCGGAAGGACGACGCCGATGCCCGCGCGGTGGGGGCCATGCGCGACGCGTTCGATCGGGTGCCGATCCGCGGCACGGTGGTCATCGGCGAGGGCGAGCGCGACGAGGCGCCCATGCTCTACATCGGCGAGCAGGTGGGCCCGGGGCGCGACGATCTGCCCGAGGTCGACATCGCGGTCGATCCGCTCGAGGGCACCAACCTCTGCGCCGAGGGGCGGCCGGGGGCGTTGGCGGTGCTGGCGGTGGCCAACCGCGGGCACCTGCTCAACGCGCCCGACACGTACATGGACAAGATCGCGACCGGGCCCGAGGGGCATGGAGTGGTCTCGCTCAAGAAGAGCCCCGGTGAGAACGTGCGGGCGCTCGCCCAGGCCAAGGGGCGCAAGCCGTCCGATCTCGTGGTGGTGGTGCTCGAGCGCGACCGTCACGTGACGCTCATCGGCCAGCTTCGCGAGGCCGGAGCGCGCGTGTTCCTCATCTCCGACGGCGACGTGGCGCCGGCGATCGCCACCTGCCTGCCCGAGAGCGGCATCGACATGGTCTACGGCACCGGCGGCGCGCCCGAGGGAGTGCTGGCCGCAGCAGCGCTGCACTGCCTGGGCGGCTGCTTCAAGGGCCGGCTCAACTGGCGCAGCGAAGCCGAGCGAGCCCGCGCCATCGACATGGGCATGAAGGACCCCGACCAGTACCTCGAGCTCGACGACCTGGTGCGTGGCGAGGTGATCTTCGTGGCCACCGGCGTGACCACGGGCCCGCTGCTCAAGGGCGTACGCCGCGTGGGTGACCGGCTGTTCCTGCAGACGCTGGCGATGCGCAGCAACACCGGCACGGTGCGCTGGGTGGAGACCTCGGTGCAGGCGGAACGGTTCGCGATGTACGCGAAGGACGCGTAGCGTCAGCGTGCGAGTCGAGCAGCCGGCACGTCGCCCGGACGCAGCCGGCCTTGACGCAAGAGCTCGCGTGCGACGAAGGGGGACTCCTCGCGGAGGATTCTGAAGGATACGTGGTCGTTGATGTAATTCGACCAGTGGCGCTCGCGGGTGGTCGTGAAAGCGGGCTCGTTGAGGCCCAACCGGCGGATCGTGGACTCCACTCCATGAGATCGTCGAGCGCTTCGGTCCAATATTTGGGGAGCTTGTCGGGTGGGATATCCTCGCGCTTGTCTGCGATCTTCTTGAAGGGCCGGCCCTTGATTCTGGGTTTCGGTGGTGGCTCACCGACCAGCTCTGCCAGCGCCCGCAGGCCGCGGTCCCGCACAGCCACATCGAAGCTTGGGGGAATCGGAGCGGGATTCACGGGGATCATGGCCGCACTCCGAGCGAGCGCATGTACTCGCTCCAGCGCATCCAGAAGGGATTCACCTCGCCGAGCGAGCGGCGGAGCAGGTCGTCCACGCGAGCGACCTCCACAGGGTCCTGATTGCGGTTGCGGAGCAGTGTCAACGCCTCCTTGACCGCGTGCTCCGCCGGGATGGAGCCAGGAGCCCCGAGATCGAAGACCGATGAAGTCAGCCAAGCATTCGCGTCGCCGTGGCGCTGCCATGGCGACTCGTGGAGCGTCACACGGTCGCCCACGAGGTCGAGCTCCCAAATTGCATCCTCCTCGGGCTCGAAGAATGGCTCCGTGGAGGCAAGCACCAACGGCGAGTGCGTGGCGACGATGAGCTGGACCTTGGCGTCGTGATTTCCGGTAAGCGTGCCGATGACTCCGAGAAGCGCGGGGATGACGCGGCGCTGCCATTGGGGGTGCAGATGGGCTTCCACCTCGTCAACGAGGAAGATGATCTCGCGAGCTGGTGTGTTTCCGCGGATCTTGCTGGCAGCGAGATGCTCCTGCCAAGTCCACACGAGTAGGTAAGCCAGAGCGATGACTCGGCGCATGCCTGCCGAGGCATGAATGACCGGTACTTCTTGTCCATAGGGCATCCGCAGCGTGGGATATCGCTCCTTGTCACTGAGCGATAGCTTGCGAAGCTCGCCGGGCTGCAGCCGTTCGGCTGGGGAAGGTGAGAGTGCATCCAGTACTTTACGGAGCTCGTCGAATGCGGTTCCTCCTTCGAGCTGCCACCATCCCCAATCCTGGATGAGGCCTCTACATAGGTCGTTGCCCCTCCATACCTGCTCGGCCGTGAATACGTACGAATTCGGCCGATTTGGATCGTCGTTCTTCCAATAGTTGCGGGCAGGATCCCAAACCGAGAAGCCGCCATCGACTTGAGCGTAGAGCACGAGTCCGGGAATCGGCGGACGCCCAGCGTTGACCGACCATGTCTCCGTGTCGCGATCGAACTTGCTCGTGTACTCGTAGGGTTCGCGCGTGATCTTCGAGTAGCTGTACTTAATCTCGGGCTTGGCCGGCGGTAGGTGGGGGACTACCAGACCACGCGCCCAGGTTCGCGTGAGCGCCCACCACGCGACGTCGAGGAGGAAGGACTTGCCGAGACCGTTGTCTCCAACGAGGAAGTTCATCCGAGGTCGGAAGTCTACGGAGAGCTCGTCAGCCGGCCCGACGTTCTTGAATTTGAGAGATTGCAGCATCGGACTCGGGGGCGTGAGAGCCGCAAGGATTCTAACCCGATGTCACCGAGCCCGAAAGTACGGCGGTCGCTGCGGTGGTCGCTGCCCATCACGGCGCCGCGACCGACAGGTCGTCGAACAGCGAGGCCGCGTCGGACTTGGTCCACAGCCCGATCATGCCGGGCTCCTTCAGCTCGGCGTTCTCGGCGGTGAGCTTGGGCTCGTCGTCGATGAAGAGCTCGATGCGCGGGCCCTCGGCGACCACCCGCAGGGTGTGCCACGCCTCGACGTCGAGATCGATGTCGAGCTTGGCGAGGGCCGTGCGCACGCCGCCCTGCACGATGTAGATGTAGGCGTTCTTCTCGCTCGGGTCCCAGCGCGCGATGTAGTAGTGGTCGACGTCCTTGAACCGCCAGATCACGCCGCCGCCCTGGTTGAGCAGGCCGGTGCGCGACTTGATCGACACCTGCAGATCGACGTCGCCGTGGCTCGTGCCCTCGACGATCGCGATGTTGTAGGTGGCCTTGGTGTTCTTGGACTCGGTGACCCCGAACGCGTTGGGCTGCGAGGGCGCGGTGGGCTCGGCGACGACCGCCCACGTGGCGGGCGTGCCGGTGCCCCCGGCCTCGGTCAGGCGGATGCCCGCGGGGGGCTTGTCGACGGGGTCCTCGTCGAAGGTCCACGTGCGCGCGGAGCCGGCGGGAGCCTCGAGCTTGGGCTCGGCGTCGCCGGCCTTGGTGTCGTCGGCCTTGGCGTCGGCGAGCTTGGCGTCCTCGGCCTTGGCGTCCTCGGCCTTGGCGTCCTCGGTCTTCTTGGCGTCGCTCGTGCTCTTGGCGTCGGTCTTCTTGGCGTCGGTCTTCTTGGCGTCGGTCTTCTTGGCGTCATCGGTGCGAGGCGCCTCCCCGCCGCAGGCAGTCAGGAGCGAGGTGGAGAGGGCGAGGCTGAGCAGGGCGGTTCGCATGGACGCGGGCGATCGTCCGCCACATGCGGCCTTCGGGCAAGGGCGTGCGCGGTCCCTCGGGGCCGAGGCTCTCGTCACGCGACCAAGGCCGAAGCCCGAGCTCGTGGTCCGCGGGGCTCGTGCTTCATGCCGGCGTGCAGGCGCCGAACGTCTCCGAGCCAGGCATCGGATCGTCGAACAACGGGACGCAGGTCTCTCCCGGTGCGCACGACTCGACCGCCGTCGTGTCGCACACGGCGGCGCAGCATCGGTCGGTGGTGCAGCCGCTGACCTCGGACCCGAGTCGGCACACCAGACCATGCTCGCAGCCGCCGTCGTCCAGGCACGCCTCACCGAGGCCCACGACCTCCGGCTGCTGGGCATTGGTCGGTAGGCACCAGAAGGCCGAAGAGCTCGGCACACAGGCGAGGCTTCCTTCGCAGTCGTACGCCGCCAGCGGGTCGCAGGGCTGGTAGCAATGGTCGCCGAGGCAGACCGAGGTCTCCGGGCACTGCGACGACCCGCACACGGGAATGCACACGTGGGGGCCGTGGAAGGTCGCACTGATGCACTCCTGCTCGGGCGCACAGGTATCGGACGGCGTGTCGTCCTGGTCGCACTCCATGTATGCCCCCGCATCGCCGCGTATGCAGCCGCACGCCCATTGGCCGTGGGCCTTGGGGTGGTAGTCGTACGTGCACTTCAAGCCGTCCGGACACGCGTCGGAATCGAGCGGCTCGCAGATCCAGTCCGGTAGCGACTCGCACTCCTCGGGCTCACCGGTGGTCGCGCTCGAGCTGCCGTCGTCGGTGCGCGTGGTGGAGCCCGCCATGCCGGTGGCTCCGGTGGCCGAAGGGTCGCTGCTCGAGCCGGGGATGGGCTCGGTGGTGCTCGTGCTCTCGCCGCTCGAGCCGTGCGTCTCGGGCAGGAGGCTGGGCCCACAACCCGAGAGGGCTCCATGGCGCATTAAAAGCAACAAAAACCATGAAAATGCTCGATTCATGGTAGAATTGATAGTATTAAAGAAGCCGTTGGTCAACCATATTGTATTATTCAAAACAAAAATCCATGACTGCGTTGACCCCGCATCGCTCACGCGCGAGCGTTGGTCGGTGCGGATCGGCATCGACCTCGGCGGCACCAAGATCGAGATCGTCGTGCTCGACGACGGGGGTACCGAGATCCTGCGCCGCCGAGTCGTCACTCCGCGGGGCGGCTACGAGCCGATCGTGCAGGCGCTCGTGGCCCTCGTGACCGAAGCCGAGGCCGAGCTCGGTACTCGAGCCACCGTCGGCATCGGCACGCCTGGCGCGGTCTCGCCGGCGACGGGTCGCATCAAGAACTCCAACACCACGTGCCTCATCGATCGGCCGCTGCGCGAGGACCTCGAGCGCGCGCTCGGTCGGTCGGTGCGGCTCCACAACGACGCCAATTGCTTCGCGCTCTCGGAAGCAGTCGACGGCGCCGCGGCCGGGGCCGACGTGGTGTTCGGGGTGATCCTGGGTACCGGCGTGGGCGGGGGCATCGTGGTCGCGGGCCGCCCGCTGGCGGGCCGCAACGCGATCGCGGGCGAGTGGGGCCACGATCCGCTGCCGTGGCCGAAGGACGACGAGCGTCCGGGCCCCGCGTGCTATTGCGGCAAGCACGGGTGCATCGAGACGTTCCTGTCGGGCCCGGGGCTCGCACGCGATCACACCGCGCACGGCGGCATCGAGGCGAGCGCGGCCGAGCTCGCCGCTGCCGCCGAGACCGGCGATGCGCAGGCCCAGGCCACGCTCGAGCGCTACGCCGAGCGCCTCGCGCGGGGCCTGGCGGCGGTGATCAACGTGCTCGACCCCGACGTGATCGTGCTCGGCGGCGGGGTCTCGAACATCGCATGGCTCTACCGCGCCGTTCCCCAGCGCTGGGGCGCGTGGGTGTTCTCCGACCGCGTCGACACGGCGCTCCGCCCCGCGGCGCACGGCGACTCGAGCGGTGTGCGAGGGGCGGCGTGGCTGTGGCCCGGGTAGCCGCCAGGCGAGGGCTCGTGCCCGCGCTCAGAAGCGAATGCCCACGCCCTGGGGCCCGAGCAGCAGCCGTGACTGCCGGGCTGCGGCAGCCTTCTCGGCCGTCACCCGCCGCTCGTGGGCCCCGAGCCCGTAGAGCGTCGCGCCCGCGACGATCCCTCCGAGGAGCGCGACGGCGCCGAGCGTGATCATGGTGAGGCCCGCTGCCTCCGTCCCGCGCTTGTCGAGGTCGAGGATCGCCTGGCCGCCGACGAACAGCGCGAAGCCGGCGCCCGCAGTGCCCCACATCCACGTGCCGATCACGTACTTCTTGCGCCACGGCGTGCCCCGCTCGAACCGGCCCTTGCCGACGTAGGCGGCGGCCTCGACTGCCCCGCGCGGGGGTAGTGGCACCACCTCGATCCGCATGATCGCGCCGCAGCGCTCGGGCGGCCGGGGATCGTCGGGCGTGGCCAGCTGGCACGCCGTCACGTCGCCGTCGGTGCTCAGCTCCTCGCGTTGGCCGGCGCTGCTGCGGCCGACCTCGCCTTGTGCACCGATCTCCATGCTCGCCGCGAGCTCCTCCTTGGACCCGGTATGGAACGAGAACGCGCCGATGGTCAGGCCCGTGATGACGTGGGTGGCCGTCATGCACGTGCCGTGGAGCTGCTCGCGGGTGATCCGTGGCGATGGCGCTTCGTGTCGGCCGACCACCATCATGTCGACGGCGAGGCTGCCTGCGCGCTGGAGCTTGGCCTCGAGCCGGATGGCCCCGCGAGGAAAGCGGGCGTAGAGCTCGTCGGTGTCGTGGACCTCGACCGACTCCTGCTTGGGGTTGAGCGCGACGTAGTCGTAGGCGAGCTCCGCGTTGCAGGCCGGCAAGAGCTCGACCTCGCAGCCCTGGTAGCGCACGGCAACCACGCCCCTGCGGATCGCCGCTTCCAGCCGCGCGCGATCGGTCCCGTCCCACTCGACGATGAACGGGTTGTCGGCCCCGCGCTTGACCGAGCAGCGGCCTCCGCCGAGGTCGGCCTCGGGAACGGTGGTCACCGGGGTCGTGGGTGGCTTGGCGCACCCAGGCGCGAGCATGCAGCAGCTCGCGAGCGCGCAGCATGTAGCCAATGCCCACCGAGCTCGGAGCGCAGACCCGGACACCACCAAGATTCTAGCACCGAGGCGCGCCGATGCGGTACGGTGCAAACGTGGGGCTGCTTGGGTCCAAGCTCATCATCGCGGCCGTGAGCGCATCGCTGTTCATGGGGTGCTCGCGAGGCTCCACCGGCGGAAGGCTCACCCAGCCCCCGCCAGCAGACCCCGTGGACCAGCTCGGGCTCGGGAACGCGAGGTGCTCGGTGGTGGCCAGCCACGAGACGCCGTTCGTGGTCGAGTGGGAGGGCAGCGATCGCGCTCAGCTGGAATCGGCGATTCGCAAGGGCGTGGTCGCAGTGCGCTACGGTGGATGCGAGCTCGAGGTGGTGCAGGGCTGTACGGCCCCGCAGGCCTACGAATACGCCGCGCTCACCCCCAAGAAGGAATCGGTCGAGATCTTCGACGCCGACGAGCTCTATGCTCGCTTTCCCCGTGGGGCCGTGCAGCTCGAGGCCGAGCTCGAGCGCGCGGGCAGCCTGTCGGTCGACATGATGCTCGTCGGGCGGCTCGAGGCTCCCAGCATTCGCGTCGAGCGCGAGCAGCTCCAGGGGCCGACCTGCGTGCAGGCGACCCACGTGGTCTCGGGGCTGACGGTGGGCGCCTTTCGGCTCCATACCGGCGCCAAGGAGGACATCGCCGTGGACCTGTCGTTACCCGCCGAGGCGAGCGCGGGCGTGAAGCGGCAATCGGCCCGCGAGCAGCTCGGCTCCGACGGCGACGTGGCGGCGTGCGATGCCGCCTCGAGCCAGGACCTGCAGCCGCCCCCGGGATGCGGTGCGCTCATCCGCATCGAGGTGGTGCCGCTCGGGGACTTCGAACGCCAGCGCGAGGTGGCCGACGCCTCGCGCCCGCTCTATGCCCCGGGCACGCCGTGGCGCAAGCCGGCCGTGATCGGCACCGCAGCGCTGGCGGTCTCGGTGCCGGGCCTGGCGACGATGGTCCCCGGCATGGTGCTGACGCAGAACGCCGACTCCGATCCGTTCAACGACGAGATCGAGGACCCCCGCAAGCACGCGGTAGGCGTGGCGCTCATCGCCGTGGGGGCGACGCTGTACTTCGGGGGCACGATCGCGGGCGTGACGTTCCTGGCGATCGCGGGGGTGCGCAAGCGCAGGGCCAAGCAAGAGGCCGGCCTGGTGCTGACGCCCACGGGGCCGGCGCTGCGCTTCTGATCGTTACCGACTGCGACGCCGCCGAAGGCCCAAGAGACCCAGCAGCAATAGCCCCATGCCCACCGGCGCGCCCGAGCCCGCCATCCGGCAGCCGGCGCAGCCCTCGGTGGTGTCGCCGTCGAGCGTGCCGTCCTGTCCCGGCGGCTCGTCGGTGGTCCCGGCGCTGGTGCCGGCCGTCTCGTCGCCGACGCTGCCGGCCTCGCTTCCGCTCGAGCCCTCACTGCCGCTCGAGCTGCCGCAGCCGGCCCCGCCGATGAACCCGCCACCGTCGTCCATGCACGAGCCGGGGCCCTCGGTGCCGAGCACGATCACCAGCTCGCGCATGTAGTGCGTGTAGCTGCGGTCCATGGGGTCGGTGATGTCGATGCGGATCATCGCCGACTCGCCGGCGAGCTCTTCGGGCGGCAAGAAGTCGACCGCGAAGCTGTCACCCGCCACGGGATCGCCCTCGAGGAACTGCACCCACTCGACCTCGGGCTCGGCCTTGCCCCAGTATGCGGTGATGGTGGAGCCGTCCATGGCGCTCAGGCAGCCGTGGATCTCGACGGGCTCGTTCTTGTTGAGGACTTCCTCGGTGTTGTCGATGGCGAGCGCGGGCGCGCTGCTTGCGAGATCGGGGTCGTCGACCACCTTCACCACGCCCGGGCGCCCGCTCCAGATGTTGAGCGCGGGCTCCCAGGTGTAGCCCTCGAGCACGTAGGTGCCCGCAGGCACGGCCGCGGTGTCGAAGTCGACCCCGGCCGCGGCCGCGGCGAACGTGATGGGCCGGCGGTCGTCGTCGGCGTTGATGCGGTACCAGCAGCCGTCCCACTCGCTGTTGGTCTCGAACAAGTCCTCGGGCTCGACCGAGTCGGGAGCAGCCCCCACCGCTGCGGCGCGATCGATGTCGGACTGCGTGATCCAGCGGGGCAGGAACGACTGCGGATCGCGAGCCCGACAGAGCGCGAAGAACTGGTGGGTGCGGCTGTCCTCGACCTCGTCGGGGGTGAGGTCGATGTCCTCCTGCGAGATCATGTAGGGCAGGTGGAGCACCGCTTCGTCGGAGCGATCGACGATGGTCATGCACGGCGCCCCGGTCCAATCGACCGGGATGCGGGGCTTGGTGCCGTTGCTCGCCGAGGCAGCGGCGGGCAAGAGCAGCGCCGCGAGGATGGCGGCCCCCATCACGACCGGGCCGCGGGCCCCCGCCACCGCCGGATTCGCTCGTAGAGTCAGCATGTTGCAGCAAGGTAGCAGGTGGCTGGGCCTCGCCGCCACGCCGGCAAGGGCCCGCGTCCAACGCCTGCGACGAATTGACCGAGGATGGGCGCGCACCCTATGGTGATCTCACGATGACCCGTCTTGGCTTCGAGAGCGTCTTGGTCCTTTTCGCCGTGCTCGTGGGCGGCTGCCCGAGCAACGAGGGCGGCATCGGCAACACCACCACCGGCGCGCCCGGCAGCACCGGAGGCACGACCGCGGCCGATTCGACGGGCAGCACGGGGCGCGGCACCGACGCGAGCAGCGACGGCACGACGGCGGGCACGAGCACGAGCGGCACGAGCACGGGCCCGGTCGAGGGCACGACGTCCTCGACCACCGATCCACCGCCCGAGAGCACGGGCGAGAGCGAGGGCGAGACCGAGGGCCGCTCACCCGGGGAGGGCGAGCCCTACGGACCGTGCGCCGGCGGCACGTGCATGGACGGTGATGCGTTCTGCTTCATGTCCGGCGAGCAGACCATGTGCCTGCCGGCGTGCAAGGGCACCAACCCCTCGTGCCCCGACGCGCCACCCGACAACGGCTCGCTGGTCGAGTGCATCGAGGTGCCGGACGGGGACCCCCCGCACTGCATGCTCAACTGCATGGGGGGAATGGATTGCCCCGCCGGCACGAGCTGCGTGGATCTCGGCGGCATCTTCCGCTGCTTGTGGTCGTGACGAGCGCGAACCAACAAAAGAGCCCGGGGACCGGAGGGACCCCGGGCTCGAGCCGGACGGACGGCAGCGCGAGCTCGAACAAGCCAAGCAAAGATCGAGAGGGCCGGGCGCGGCGAGCGTTCAGCCCGCGTCGGCCGAGGCCGCGCCGGAGAACGCGGCGGTGAGCTTGACGAGCGCCTCCTTGCCCTTGTTCGGCAGCGAGGTGACGGTCGTCTTGGCGTCGGAGATCGTGGTCTTGATGTCGGCGTCGAGCTTGATCACGGTGTCGAGATCGGCCTGGATCTTCGCCTTGGCATCGGCCTTGAGCAGCGGGTTGGACAGCTTGGCCTGATACTTGGCGGTGAGCTTGCCGACCAGGGCCGTGGCCTTGGTGCCGAGCGCCACGATGTTGCCGGTGGCGGTCTTGACCCGCTCGGGCGTCTCCTTGAGGCCGGTGGTGATGCCCTTGATCTTCACGAGCACGGCCTCGACCTCGGCCTTGGCGTCGGCGGCGATGTCGAGGTTGACGGCGACCTCGCCGTTCTCGAAGCTGGCCTTGGCCAGGCCCCGCAGGCTGGCCGCGTCGACGCCGAGCGTCTGCGGCATGCTGGTGACTTGATCGATCACGACGTCGACGTCGGTGATCGGCTGCAGCACGAGGTCGACCTCGGCCTGGACCTGCGTGGGGATCGTCTTGAGCTCCTCGAGCGGATCGACCTCGCCCTCGGCCTCGGTGGCCTCGTCGGGGTTGGTGGTGCCCTTGTCCTTCTTGGTGCAGCCCGCGAGCGGGGCGGCAAGGGTCACGGAGAGGAGGAGGAGGAGGGATGCGCGAGACATGGGGATTCGTTCGACGGGGGTGATGGCGGCCTTCGGATACCGCCAGAGCGGTGGCTCGCTCGTGATGACGCGGGGTCGTGACGGTGGTTGCAGGGCCTGCGAACGAAAAAGCCCCGGTGCACCGCTCTGGGGCACCGGGGCTCGTTCGCGAACGGCGCGGGCGCTAGGCCTTCTCGTCGTCGTCGTCGGTCTTCTTGTCGGTCTTCTCGTCGGTGGGGTCGGCCTCGCCGGTGGCCTTCTCGTCGGCGGGGTCGGCCTCGCTGGTGGCCTTCTCGTCGGCGTGGGCCTTCCCGTTGGGACCGGGTGCGTCGTCGTCCGAGTCGTCGTCGTCGTCGTCGACGGCGGCGGCTTTCTTGGTCTCCTCGGCGTCGGCGGCCTTCTTGGCCTCGGCCTCCTCACGCTTGCGACGGTCGCTGTCCTTGGCGTAGGCGAAGTCGCTGTCGGTCGGCCGGCGTCCGAACAGCAGCCACAGGCCCACCAGCAGGAACGCGATGGTGAACCACTGCGCGGTGGTGAGACCGGCGTAGCGGGCGTCGGGGGTGGTGATCACCTTGCGCGCGATCTCGTCCGCGCGGAGCGAGTCGAGATAGAAGCGGAACGGCGCGTAGGAGGCCGCGACGAGCCCGGTCAGGCGCCCGGGCGGCCACTCCCGCCACTTGCTGACGAGGTACACGAACGCCATCAGCGAGACGGCGAACATGAATTCCACCAGGCCCAGGTCGTAGCGCCAGCTCCCGTCGGGCCAGGGGCCGACCGCGAGGAACGTGCCCTCGGGCACGACCTTGCCGGGGTGGTCGTGCACGAGGCTGCAGCCGGCGCGGCCGAAGCACCAGCCGATGAGCAGGCCGAAGATGGTGGCATCGGCATAGACCATCACCGGCTGCTTGCCCACGTTGGGCAGACGACCGCAGTACCAGCGCAGGTACAGCATCATCCCCACGAACGCGCCGAAGAACCCGCCCACGCTCGACAGGCCGTTCCAGATCTGGATGAGGACCAGCGGATCCTCCTCGATCTGGTGCGGGAAGTAGAAGATGACCGAGACCCAGTGCGAGATCGTGAATGCGGCGACGAGCAGCCAGAACAGGTAGTCGCGGAACAGGTACTCGTCGAGATCCTTGAGCCTTGCGTACTTGAGGCAGCGAAACCACCCGACGATCACACCCACGGCCACGAGCGGCCCGAACAGCTGCAGCTTGAGCGGGCCGATGAGCGGCAGGTCCTCGATCAGCGTCTTCTCGGGAGCTGTGATGTACGGAATGAACGCCTCGAGCATCGGAGGCCGACCGTAGCGCATGGAGGTAGCCGGGGCCAGGGCAACGCTCAGCCCCCGCGGGAGGGCTCGTGGGGCGTGGGAGGCTGCTCGTGCGCCGGGCCGTGACCGCCGCCGCCGGGCGTCTCGATGGACACGATGTCACCCGGAGCGGTGACCAAGGAGACCCGGCCCGGTAGCTCCACGGGGCCCCGCTCGACCGAGACCAGCACGTTGCGACCGGGCGTGCCCGGGCCGCCACCCGCGAGCCCGAACGGCGGGTGCGTGCGGCGGTCGGAGAGGATCGACACCCGCAGCGGGGCGAGCAGCTCCAGCGTTCGCACGAGCCCGTCGCCGCCGCGCCAGCGCCCCGGGCCGCCGCTGCCTCGCCGCAGGCCGAACCGGAGCAGCCGCACGGGGAACCGCGCCTCGAGCACCTCGGGGTCGGTGATGCGGGTGTTGGTCATGTGCGTGTGCACGCCCGAGGTGCCGGTGCGCCCGGGGCTCGCTCCCTCGCCGCCGCCGATCGTCTCGTAGTAGCCGAACGTGTCGTCGCCGAAGGTCAGGTTGTTCATGGTGCCCTGGCTGGCCGCCTGGGCGCCCACGGCGGCCAAGAGCACGTCGACCACGCGCTGCGAGGTCTCGACGTTGCCACCGGCCACCGCGTGGTGCGGCGCGGGGTCGAGCAAGGAGCCGCGCGGGATCACGAGCTCCACCGGTCGCAGGCAGCCGCGGTTGAGCGGGATCGGCTCGCCCACGAGACACCGCAGCACGTAGAGCACGGCCGCCACCGTCACCGCGCGCGGGGCGTTGAGGTTGCCCGCCACTGCGGGGCCCGTGCCGGTGAAGTCGATGGTGGCGCGCTCGCCCTCGATGCGGAGCGCGACCGCGATCGGCACGCCATCGTCGGTGTGATCGACGAAGCGAGAGTCGCCATTGGGGAGCCGGCCGATCGCCTCGGCCACCGCACGCGCGGCGTTGTCCTGCACGTGCTGCATGTACGCGGCGATCACGGGCAGGCCGTGCTCGTGCACCAGCGCTGCCACCATGCGAGCACCAGCGTGGTTGCTGGCGATCTGGGCCTCGAGATCGGCGAGGTTCTCCTCGGGGCGGCGCGCAGGGTGGGGTCCGCTGCCCAGCGTCGCCAGGATGCCCGCCGTGTCGAGCGTGCCGGCGTGCACGATCCGCTGCCCGCGGAACACGATCCCCTCTTCGTCGAGGCTGCGCGAGCCTGGGGGCATCGAACCGGGGGTGATGCCCCCCACATCGGCGTGGTGGCCCCGGCTCGCCACCCAGAACGCGAGCGTGCCGTCGACGTGCACGGGGGTGACCACGGTGATGTCGGGCAGGTGCGAGCCGCCGGCGGTGGGATCGTTGGTGGCGAACGCGTCGCCGGGCGCGGGCTCGGGGTGCTGGGCCGCGACCGCGGCGACCGACTCGCCCATCGCGCCGAGGTGCACGGGCAGGTGCGGGGCGTTGGCCACCAGGCCCCCCTCGCGATCGAACATCGCGCAGGAGAAGTCGAGGCGCTCGCGGATGTTGGTGGACAGCGCGGTGCGTCGCAGCACGGTGCCCATCTGCTCGGCGATCGACATGAAGCGGTGGGCGAAGATCTCGAGCTGCACCGGGTCGCTCTCCCGCGCGAGCGCGGAGCGGGCCGCCGCGGGCTGGTCGTGGAGGCGCAGGCTCCCGTCGTGGGCCACCTCGAGCGCCCAGCCGGGCTCGAGCACCAGCGTGCCGGTGTCGTCGAGCACCAGCGCGGGGCCGTGCAGGATGGGGCCGCGGGGCAGCGCCGCGCGGTCGTGGACCGGTGCGTCGTGCCAGGCGTCGTCGAGCCACAGGCGGGTGGATCGCAGCGGCGAGGGCAGGGCGGAGCCGGTGGGGACGCTGGGTAGCGTGGGGGGCTCGAGGGTGCCGCGCAGCTCGACCCGCAGCGTGACGGCTTGTACGGGGTGGGCGGGGCGTGCGTAGCCGAGCTCGCGACGGTGCTCGGCCTCGAAGGCGTCGCGCAAGCGGTCGACGGCCTCGTCGAGCACGGTGTCGGCCGGTGGCAGCGGCACGTCGAGGGCGGTCTCGGTGCCGGCGTAGCGGAGATCCACGCGGACTACGGCGTGTCGCCGGTCGGCCGGGATGCCGTCGTGCTCGAGCACCGCGTGGCCGCGCGCGAGCAGCTCGGCCGCCGCCTGCTGCATGCGCGCCACGGCGTCGGCGTCGAGCGGCTCGCGGCCGAGGTCGGCCTCACCGTGCCAGGTGAGGGGGGCGAGGCCCATGCCGTAGGCCGAGAGCGCGCCCGGCAGCGGCGGGAACAGCAGCGTGCGCACGCCCAGGCGGCGAGCGATCGCGCAGGCGAGCTGGCCACCGGCGCCGCCGAACACCACCAGCGCGTGATCGCGGGCATCGTGCCCGCGGGCAATGGTCACGTGGCGCAGCGCCTCGGCCGTGTGCTCCACCGCCACGGCAAAGAAGCCCTCGGCCACCGCGGGTAGCGGGCGCTCGCGCCATGGCTCGGGCAGCCGCTCGCGCAGCGCAGCCAGGGCCGCGTGGGCCGGCTCGGGGTGCAGCGGGAACGGGAAGCGATCGTCGCACAGGCGGCCGAGCACCAGGTTCACGTCGGTCAGCGTCGGGTCGCGCGCGTCGGAGCCCACGCGAGCATTGCCGTAGCAGAGCGGGCCCGGATCGGCGCCGGCGCTCTCGGGACCCACCTGCAAGCGCCCGTGCTCGAACCGGCAGATCGATCCACCGCCCGCGGCCACGGTGTGGATCGCGAGCATCGGGGTGCGCAGGCGAACCCCCGCCACGCGGGTCTCGTACACGCGCGGCAGCTCCTCGCCCACGCGGCACACGTCGGTGGAGGTACCGCCGATGTCGAGCCCGAGGATCGCGGGCAGGGCATGGGCGCGGGCCAGCGCGGCGCAGGCCACCACGCCGCCCGCCGGGCCCGAGAGCACCGCATCGCGCCCGCGGAACCGCTCGGCGGGGTGGAGGCCCCCGCTGCTGCCCATGACCTGCAGGCGCGAGCCCGGCAGCGCGCGGCGTAGGCCCTCGAGGTAGTCCTGGAGGAGCGGCGTGAGGTAGGCGTCGACCACCGTGGTGTCGCCGCGAGCCAAGAGCCCGATCGCGGCCGCGACCTCGTGCGAGCACGAGACGTGCGAGAAGCCCTCGGCGCGGGCGAGCGCGGCGATCTCTTGCTCGAGCGTGCCGTCGCGGTAGGCGTGCAGCACCGCCACCGCGAGGCTGCGGAGGCCCTGCGCGTGCAGCTCGCGGAGCTGGGCACGGAGCACCGCGGGCTCGGGTCGCACCAGCACGTTCCCGGCGGGGTCGAGGCGCGCGTCGAGCTCGAGCACCGCGGCGTGCAGCGGCGGCGGCCGATCGATCGGCACCGCGAAGATCTCGGGGCGGGTCTGGTCGCCGATCTCGAGCAGGTCGCCGAAGCCACGCGTGATCGCCAGCGCGCAGGCCCGGCCCTTGCGCTCGAGCAGCGCGTTGGTGCCGAGCGTGGTGCCCATGCGCAGCTCGCAGGGCGGGATCGGGTCGTCGGGCCGAAGGCCCAGGAGCGCCCGGATCCCGCGCAGCGGCGCGTCGTCCGACGACAGCACCTTGGTCACCCGCAGCGCACCCGTGCCCGGCGGCTGACCCACGCAGTCGGTGAAGGTGCCGCCGCGGTCCACCCAGAACCGCCACCGCGGCTCCTCCGTCACGGCCGCTCGCTCGCTGCCGCGGGGGCCTGTCGCATGCGCTGGGCGTGCGCGACGGTCATGGGCGGGCATCGTACGTCGGGTCGCTCGAAGCGTCGACCCGCGAAGGCTGTTCCGTGGCCCACGCTCGTCGATCGCCCGGTGAGCCCAAGGCCCCGCTACAATGGCGACGCGGAATGGGGCAACGGCGATACCGGCGTGAGGCATGGCTCTGGGCCATGATGGTGGGCCTGGGAGCGGGTGCCGCCCACGGCTGCCAGGGGTCCACGTTCGCGTGCACGAGCGACCAGCAGTGCATCGACGGATCCGTGAGCGGGGTCTGCCAGCCCACGGGATGGTGCAGCTTCGAGGATCCCGAGTGCGCGTCGATGCAGCGCTATGCCGAGCACTCCGGCGCGGGGCTCGGGAGCACCTGTGTGCCCGAGCCTGGCGAGGGCACCGCTTCGGACGGCGAGGAGTCGAGCAGCGTCACCACCGGCGAGGCGGGACCGGTCTCCACCGAGGCCGGCGACGATCCCCCGCTCGACGGCACCACCGAGAGCGGCGCGACCTCGCTGCCGCCGCTCGACTCGGGAGAACACGAGGGCTCGAGCAGCAGTGAGCCGAGCACGACCGGTGAGCCGTGGGCGTGCGAGGTCGTGCTCTTCGATGACTTCGAGGACGGCGTGATCGATCCGCAGTGGGACCCCTGGGCAGACGGCGGCACTGCGCTCGACGAGACCGAATCCGCGCTATGGTTCTCGATCGTGGGCGAGGTCCTCGCGGGTGACGACGCGGGGGTACTGAGCGTAGATGGCTTCGATCTCACCGAGGGCTACATCCGGCTCGAGATCACCGAGCTGCCCACGCCCAACACCGAGATGCAGCTCTACTGGCAGCTCGACACCGAAGCCTGCACCGTCCAGGGACTGGTCCAGGAGGGCCTGGTGTACGCGTTCGACCAGGTCACCGACATCGGCGACGCCACCTGGCTGCAGATGCGCTTCGAGCAAGGGCTCGGGCACCTCGAGCGGTCGGTCGACGGCCTCGCGTGGGAGCTGATGATCGACCCCGTGCGCGTCGACTGCGACCTGCAAAAGACCCAGCTGTACTTGTTCGGCGGGGCCGGCATGCCCAGCACGGTGGAGGGCACCGCGGCCGTCGGCACAGTGGAGGCGTGCGGAGCTCCGTCTCCCTGACCCGACGCGAGCCTGCCGCGGGCTCACGCCGGCTCGCCCGCGGCCTCGCGATACTGCCTCGTTCGCTTGACGTACTCGCGCCACGAGTACTCGATGAAGCTCGTGTCGGCCGCGGTGCACGGGCGCAGCACCGTGAACGGGTTGCCCACCACCACCGTGCCCGCCGGCACTCGCTTGCCCGGGGGCACCAGCGCGCCCGCGCCCACGATGCTGCCGCGCTCGACCACCGCGTTGTCGAGGATGATCGAGCCCATGCCGATGATGCAGTCGTCCTCGATCGTGCAGCCGTGCAGGATCGCGGCGTGGCCCACGGTGACGCGGTCGCCCACGGTGGTGGTGCTGCGGCCCTCGGTCATGTGCACCACGGTGCCGTCCTGGATCGACGTCTGGGCGCCCACCACGATCGGCCCATCGTCGCCGCGCAGCGTGACGTTGGGCCATACGCTCGACTCGGCGCCGATGCGAACCTGGCCGATGATCACCGCCGACGCGTGCACGAACGCCTCGGCGTGGATCTGGGGGTGGTGCCCGGCGAAGCGCTCGATCGTCACGGGCCGGCGTCATACCATGGCCGGCCGCCGCGGGCAGCGACCGGCCGGTCCGTGCGGGGCGTTCTAGACGCTGCAGTCCCGGTCGTAGTCGGGCAGCGCGAAGCGGACGCCGGGGAGCACGTCGGCCACCGGGGTGATCGACCCCGCAGGGTAGCGGACGACGTGGCCGTCGGCGTCGAGGTAGACCGAGCCGTCGGGACCGAGCGCGACGTCGGCGTGGGCGGAGGCCGAGGACAGGCGCATGGCCTCGCCATGATCGAGGTCCACGCGGTCGAGCACGTAGCTCGTGAATGCGGCCTCCTTGCAGCCGGCGACCTCGGTGAAGACGATCGCCCAGTGGTCGTCGAGGGTGCGCGCCACGTGCGGATGACCCTGGGGATCGTGACCGGCCCCCAGCGCGATGGGGAGCTCGCGTGAGTGGACCTGCAGCATCCGACCGTCGAGCGAAAGGCCCGCGGGGGGCGGGACGTCGGTGAACGCGCCGTTCGCATCGACGTGCACGCGCGGCGACGTGTCGGACACGTGCTCGCGCACGAGCTCGATCGCATCGGTCGTCACGTGCACGCTCAGCGTGTGCGCGGGGTCGTAGCCGAGCTGCTCCAGCGTGACGCGGACGTCGTCGCCCTCGACCGCAGCCTCCACCGCGACGCGGCTCTCATTGGTCTCGCGGTGCCGCTCATCCACGTCGATGGCCTCCAGCACCGCGCGGCCGGGGTCGGCGAGATCGAAGACCGTCACGTCGACATGGCGCGCCTGCACCAGCCAGCTCTCACCCTGGACCAGCTCGCCGGCGAGCACGAGCGCACGATCGGCCTCGCGATCGAGGTAGCCCGCGAGCGCGTTCGGCACGGCCGGCACCACGGGCACGAAGCGACGCGCGGCGGGCTCGTAGACCCCGAGGCGCAGATCCTCGTGGGGGATGCGGGGCTGCCCCTCGGCATCGCGGGGCCCGCGGGCGCGGTACGTCATCGCGGGGACGCCTGCGGCGATCGCCTCGCGATAGGCCTCGCGGATCGCGGGCAAGCGTGCGTCGAGCGCTTGACCCGCGGTGGTGGCACGGGCGGCCGCGAGGTCCTCCTCCGCGGCCCAGCGCGGTCCGAACGTGGGCAGATCCTCGAGCACCAGCCGCTCGAGCTCCGCCACCGCCTCGCCGGTGCGCCCGAGGCGAGCGAGCGCGCGCGCCCGGTGGTAGCGGGCCCACGCGTAGTCGGGCTCGATCGCCAGCGCCTGCTCGAAGCTCGCGAGCGCCGCGTCGTAGTGCCCGCTGTCGTGCTGCATGACGCCGTTGTGGTGGTACTGGGCGGCCGCGGGATCGGGCGCGCCGGGGATCTCCGTCCAGCCGATCACCAGCACCGCCGGCTTGCGCGGCGGCGCCGGCTCCGTCGGTGCGGCGGGCTCGACGGCAGGAGCCGGTGCGGAGCCCCCCACGCCGTGGACGTGACAACCGAGAGCTCCGACCAGCGTGAGAGCAACCGTGATGACTGACCGCCTCATGCCGGTCAGCCTAGGACACGAAAATGGCGGGTCGAGCGGCCTTCAGCCTGCGTGAAAGGTCACGGTGGAGCCCACCTGGTCGTACCCCGCAGCGCCACACCCGCCGGCCACGGTGGTCGTGGTCTCGTAGCGGATCGTGTACGCGGGTCCATCGATCGAAGGAACGATCGGGTAGCTCTGATCGATGGCGGTGGTGCCCTGGAGCACCGTGAACGTGCCGAGCGCCACGCCGTTGATGCTGACCTCGGCCTCCTGCATGCCGCACGGCGTGAGCCCGTTGTTGACGATCTCGAGGTGGATGTCGATCTGCCCGATGCTGGGGATCGAGGTCATGCGCACGCCCTCGAACCAGTCGCCGGCGTTCCACGGTAGGTCGACGCCGGTCGCGGTGAAGCGCGGGTCGGCGGCGAGCGGGAAGTCCACGACCTCGAGGCCCGGGAAGTCGCAGTCCGAGAAGTCGTAGAGGCACGTGGGCTGGCACGCGAGGTTGCCGTCGCCGAGGCCCAGCGACATGCACGACTGCCCGCCGACGTCGGCCCCGTCGCAGCTCTCCTCGCCGCCCATGCTGCCGTCACCGCACAGGCCGCAGCCCGAGGTATCGAAGGCCATGCAGTTGGCCGCGCACGCGATCTCGCCGTATTCGAAGCCGAGCGTGAGGCAATTCTGGCCGAGCAGCGCCACGCCGTCGCAGGCCTCGTCGCCCTCGACGATCACGTTGCCGCAGGTGGTGCACTCGCTGGTGTCGAACGCCGCGCAGTCGAGCGTGCACGCGAGCGTGCCGCCGTCGAAGCCCTGGGTGAGGCAGGTCTGGCCCACGAGGTCGGTGCCGTCGCAGGTCTCGCCGGGCGCTGCGATGCCGCTGCCGCAGCGGTCGATGAAGCAGCCCGAGGTATCGAAGCCCATGCAGTCGGGCTGGCACGCCAGGCTCCCCGAGCCGCGGTCGCTCTGGGTGGAGCAGTCCTCGCCCCCGAGCTCGTCGCCGTCGCAGGCCTCGTCGCCTTCGATCACCCCGTTGCCGCACTCGGTGGCCGGCCCGGTCGACGAGGTCTCGTCGCTCGTGCTCGTGGGCTCACCGGTGGTGGAGTCGTCGCTCGACGCGTTGCTCGTGCCCGGGGTCTCGGTGGACTCCACGCTCGTGCCGTCGAGCGTGTCGGTCTCGCCGGGGCCGGGGCCGGTGCTCTGCGGCCCGCCATCGGAGCTCTCCGAGCCCGTCGTCGAGGAATCGTCGCCACACGCGAGCAGCAGCGCGCTCGCTCCCCACAACACCAGCCATCGCGAAGTCATCGCGCGACTCTACCGCTGGCGCACACGCGTGGCCACCTGCGCGCAATCACGCAGGTGGGAGGTCGAGCCGTGCGCGGCCGTCGTCGCCCGGCCTGCTCAATCGCTCGAGCCCCAGCCGCCACCGCTCGTCGAGGTCCAGCCGCCGCCGCCGTCCGAGGCCCAGCCGCCGCTGCCCGAGGCCCAGCCGCCGCTGTCCGAGGCCCAGCCGCCGTCCGACCAGCCGCTGGTCTCGGGCACGATGAAGGCGAAGCCGCTGTCCTCGCCGAACGAGTCGGTGCCGCCGAAGTTCCAGCAAGCGTCGGTGGCAGCGTCCCACTGGGTCTCGCACGCCTCGTAGATCCCCATGTTGACCTCGGCGCACTCGAGGTCGGCCACGCACGCGTAGAACTCGTTCCACAGCTGCGCGCACTCGACGTCGCCCTCGGCGATGGCATCGTTGATGTAATAGTTGCAGGAATACTCGTACCAGTAGCCGTAGCCGAAGAAGCACATGTCCATCAGGTCGCCCACGCGCTCGCAGGTGTTGCCCTGCTCGCCGCCGGTGGAGGTCGACTCGCCGCCCTCGCTGGTGCTGCTCTCGGTGGTGCTGCTCGAGCTCGTGGACACGTCGGTGGTCGAGGTCACGGGCTCGCTGGTGGAGCTCGTCGAGCCCGTCGACGTGGTGTCGTCGGTGGGGATCGGCGTGCTCGTCGAGGTCGAGTCGGACGGGGTGCCGGAGCTCGAGCTGCCCCCCATCGGCTCCCCCGAGGAGCTGCCCTCGGTGTCGGCCGGGAGGAGCTCGGGCGTGCAGCCCAGGAGCGACATCGGCGAGGCGACCAAGAGCGAGAGCAGCCCCTCGATGCGGGAGGGCATGGCCAGCTCGGGCAGCTGCGTGGGGGATTTGGGGGAATTCATAGAATGAATAGCTGACATCGTCAGGGCGTTGAAGCAAGCGCAAACCGCCCCATTCCCAAGAGAACGACGTTTTTAGGGACGATGAATGGAGCTGCGCAGATCGCGAATCGCGATCTAGAACGCGGGCGGCACGGTGGGCGACTCGATAGCAGCGCACCAGATCTCTCCCCAGAGCGCGGTCGCGCCCAGGTGGGCCAGCACCGAGTTGAGCCCCCACTGCAGCCGGTTGAGGAACAGCCACTCGCGCGGCATCGCGGCGGAGAAGCGGTTGGGGTTGTCGAAGAGCAAGACCCCGTAGCTCTCCTTGACGTACTCGTGGGTGTACGTGAAGGGCTCGGTCGCGACGAAGGGCCGGTAGAGGTACCGCATCATCGCCCACTGGTGGTCCCAGTCGAACTTCTTGGGGTTGCCCACCATGCCGAGCGCGGGAAAGGTGCGCTGGAACTCCGCGCGGTCGTTGGCGATCACCGAGCGAGCCATTCGCTTCCAGGCCTCGATCATCTCGACCGAGAACCGGCGCACGCAGCCGAAGTCGAGGAACGTGACGTCGCCCTCCGGCGAGAACAGGTAGTTGCCCGGGTGCGGATCGGCATTGTAGACGCTGTGCCGGAACAGGCAGTCGAAGCACACCCGGAAGATGATCTTGCCCGCGCGATCGCGAGTCGCCTGGGACGCGGTGTCGCAGAACGCATAGAAGCCCTGGCCCGGGTCGAGCTCGGAGGTCAGCACCCGCAGGCCGCTGCGCTCGGCCACCACCCCGGGCACGCGTGCACCCGGCATCTGCTGGAACAGCGCCGCGAATGCGCGCTGGTTGGCGGCCTCCTTGCGATAGTCGCACTCCTCGAGCACGCGATCGCGCAGCTCCTCCACGAGGCCCGCACCGTCGACGGCGGTGCCGATCGTGCCCACGCGCCCCAGCACTCCTGCGGTCTTGAGGTCCGAGCGCAGCGCGTCCTCGATGCCGGGGTACTGGATCTTCACCGCCACCGGGCGGCCCTCGAAGCTGGCGCGGTGGACCTGGCCGATCGACGCGGCGGCGAACGGCTCGCGCTCGAAGCCCTCGAACAATGCGTCGGGCTCCTGGCCCAGCTCCTCGCGGAGCACCGCCTCGACCTGCGCGTACTCCATGGCCGTGGTGTTGGCCTGCAGCTTGGTGAGCACGCGCTGGGCCTCGGGGGGCAGCGCGCCGGGCATGTAGCTCGCGATCTGGCCGAGCTTCATCACCAGGCCCTTGAGCGCCCCGAGCTCCTTGACGAGCTTGCCCGCGGCCTCGACGGCGGCGGAGTCCTCCACCGGGGTGGTGGGCGCGTCGTCCTTGCGCCCGAATAGCGTGCGCTTGGCGAAGCCCAGGCCCACGCGCGAGGCCAGGCCCACCGTGACCATGGTGCGCTTGCGAAAGCCGCGAGCCAGCTCGCGCAGCGGGGTTTCGTCGTCGGAGTCGCGGGACATGGTGGGGCGCGGGGAGGATGCCACAGGGTCGGCTCGAGCAGCGGCGCGAGCAGGCCGCGGCGGGCCGCGAACGATGATCCTCGCGATCCGAGGTGGCATGTACGATTTCGTGCCTGCTCCGGGAATGCCGCGGCCGCCCTCGCGCGTCGGCCCCGGCCATGAGCGATTCACCCCCCGCCCGCCGTTCATCTCCTCGTCGTCTCGGCCAGGTCGACTGGCTCGTGCTCCCCGTGGCCCTGCTGGCGGCCACCTGGGTGGCCGCCAGCACCTGGGAGCGGGTCAAGACCAAGCCCAAGGAGCACTCGATCCAGGTCACCGGCTCGGCCACCCGCCGGATCACGTCCGATCTCATCGAGTGGTCGGCGAGCATCGACGTGCAGAACCCCGATCGCAGCACCGCCTACCGCCAGCTCCACGAGCACGTCGCGCAGACGGTGGCCTACCTCGAGAAGGCCGGGATCGCCAAGGAGGAGATCGGCGTCTCGTCCGTGTCGGTCACGCAGATGCAGGAGCTCGAGGTGACCGGCGTCGGCGAGGAGCGCGTCGAGAAGTACGTGGTCACGGGCTACCAGCTCCAGCAGACCGTCAACGTGAGCTCCGGCGACGTGGCGACGGTGGCCCAGGCCTCGCGCGAGGTCACCGCGCTGCTCGAGAACGGGATCTCGATCTCGTCGGGTACGCCGCAGTACCACTACACCAAGCTCGGGGATCTCAAGATCGAGATGCTCGCCGCGGCCGCCAAGGACGCGCGGACCCGGGCCGAGAACATCATCGAGGCCGCGGGCGGGGAGCTCGGGGACCTCATGGGGGCCGACATGGGGGTGATCAACATCAACCCCCCGAACTCGCGGCAGAGCAGCTGGGACGGGAACAACGACACGAGCACGGTGGACAAGGACATCATCACCGTGGTGCACGCGACGTTCGAGCTGGAGGATTGACCGGGCCGGCTCGGGGGCTCCGCCGCGACGGCGAGCATGGGCGCATTTTGGCTCCGTCCGTTGGAGCCGCCCCGGCGGGCCGAAATCCACGCCCTGCGTTCGGGATTGCAAGCCGCTCGGCGGTCGGGTTCGATGAGCCGTGGTGCCCCCCAAGCGTCGATGGCTGGTCGTGGCCGCGGTCTCCCTGCTCTCGACGGCTTGTCGGGAGGACGAGCCCGTGGACGTCTCTCACGACGGCACGGCCGGCAGCTCCGGCGCCGTCGGTGACGTGACGGATGCTTCCACCCGGGGCAGCACGTCCAACCCCGACACCACCGAAGGCGTCGACGCCACGGGCAGCGCGGGTTCCACGGGCGAGGGCTCGACGTCGACGGGCGAGGGCTCGACGTCGACGGGCGAGGGCTCGACGTCGACGGGCGAGGGCTCGACGTCGACGGGCGAGGGCTCGACGTCGACGGGCGAGGGCTCGACG